>Ga0307377_10000570_pt1 | contig 48364 bp, 51 predicted proteins | sample TR3MG_FD_202535 | JGI IMG/M metagenome (GOLD analysis project Ga0307377, IMG submission 202535) | Soil microbial communities from Risofladan, Vaasa, Finland - TR-3 | ecosystem: Environmental > Terrestrial > Soil > Coastal area > Acid sulfate soil | place: Finland: Risofladan, Vaasa | collected...
GGTCTACCCCTGGCCGGCTGGATCGCCAACCAAGTGGATGCCACAATGGCCTGCGTCCAGGAAAACATCGCCGCGCTGCGCACTCGCCTGGACGCGCCCCTATTGGGTAGCGTGCCACATCTGGCGAGGCCGGATGCAATACGGGTCGCCGAGATGCTGACCTTGCCGGAGGATTAGTCATCCTCGCACAGGCGGGACGGTACCCTGGTGGCGCACGCAGGTCGCCATGTGTGGCCCGACAACCCGCATGTCGAAGTCGATTCATCGTTCAGGGGAGCAAAGCCACCTCTCAGCGAACCAGCTGGAGACGCTAGGCTACGGCGTGCGCGAGATTCAGAAGTCCGCCGCGCATGCCTGGATGATCACCGCCGAGGAATATCTCAACCAGTACCGGAACCGGCTGAGCGATGTTCATATGCCGCTTCCGCCGCGAACAACTTAGAAAGTCTCTAAGCGCCCAGGCGGGCGCTACTCCTAAGTTCAAATTTTGGTCGGGGCGAGAGGATTTGAACCTCCGACCACCTGCACCCCATGGGGGTGCGTAGTCCTTTCAGAACACGCCACAACTCGCCACGACGCGCGCGCAAGCCGTTGACACAGAGCGCAATTCGGCGCATTCTGCGCGTTATGGCCTGTTCTGCACAATTCTGGAAAGCGCGCTCCCGGGTTCTCTCCTGGGTATCCCCGCGACCCCTTTTTGCTTTCGGTGGGTACTCCCCAATGCAGCATGCAGGTGGTCGGGCGCATGGCTGAGAAGCTGCTCACCGATCGCGCGCTCAAGGCCAAAAAAGCGCGCGCCAAAGAGTACCTGGAGCCGGACGGCGGCAGCCTCTATGCGCGCGTGCGCCGCACCAGCTCCGGCGCGACCTCGATCACCTGGCAATACTTTTTCAAGTGGGACGGCAAGACCGAGCGCCTGTCGATCGGCCCCTACCCTGCCGTAAGCCTCACAGAAGCGCGCAGCCGGCGCGACAAGGCGCGCGCGCAGCTGCACATGGACCCACCGCAGCACCCGGTCCTCGAGGAGCGCAGACGCGCCGCGGAAGCGCACGCCAAAGCGCTCGCTGAAGGCCTCCAGCGCACCGTGCGCGGGCTGTTCGAGGACTGGCAGACCGTCTACCTCGCCCGGCAGCGCAAGGACGGCGGCGCCGGCGCCCTGGCCGCATTCGAGCGCCACGTCTTTCCCTACGTGGGGAAGCTGCCGGCGCGCGCCATGACCCGCGCGCAAGTGAGCGAGATCGTCGACCGCATCGCGCGGGCCGGCGCGCGCCGCCAGGCGAACGTCGTGCTCGCGCTGTTGAAACAGATGTTCGCACATGGCGTGGTGCGCGGCCTGGTCGACGTCGATCCGACCTACGGATTCACCAAGAAGCACGCCGGCGGCAAAGAGGCCTCGCGCGAGCGCGTGCTCTCGGAGGCCGAGCTCGCGGCGCTCGCGGCGAAGCTGCCGAACTCGGGCCTCTCGCCGGCGCTGCAGGCGGCGGTGCGGCTGCTGCTGGCCACCGGCGCGCGCGTGGGCGAATTGAACCTCGCGCGCTGGTCCGATATCGACCTCAAGGCCGCGACCTGGTCGATGCCCAAGGAAAACACCAAGAACGGCCGTGCGCACCTGGTGCACCTGTCGCGCTTCGCGCTCGCGGCGCTCGGCACGCTCGCCTTGTCCCGCCAGGGCGATTACCTGCTGCCCTCGCGCGATGGAAAGTCGGCGATCGACGCCAAGGCCCTGGCCAAGGCGCTGCGCGACCGGCAGCGCAAAAGGCCGCTCAAGAATCGGAGCCGCTCGGACCTGGGCGCACTCGCGCTCGAGGGCGGCGATTGGTCGCCGCACGACTTGCGGCGCACCTTCGCCACGCACTTAGCGGACCTCGGGGTCGCGCCCTACGTGATCGAGCGCGCCTTGAATCACACTATGCAGGGCGTCATGGCGGTCTACAATCGCCACGACTACCTGAGCGAAAGAGAACTCGCGCTCGACGCCTGGAGCGCGGAGCTCGAACGCATTTTTGCGGGCGCCGCCGCCAAGGTGGTGGACCTGGTGCCCGTACTGAATGCGCGTCGAGGTAATGCCAGGCAATGAAGCGGCCCGGGCGTGCGCGCAAACGCACGCGCGGGCCTGACCACGCAGCACCCACATAGGAGATGCAATCATGGCTGTTGAGAATCTTACCAAATTCGAAATCGAGGATCTCGAGGCAAACGTTGAACAGGCCTTCGCGATCGCGTTCCTGCTCAATACCAATGGAGACACTGAAGAGATCTCCGGCAACGCCGCCGCGGCGATGATGGGATGTTTGGACAAAGCGCTCAAAACGCTGAAGGGTGACGCCTCTAACCCGAAGCCGTGAGGCGCGGGGATCAAGTGCAAACGTCTGCACGGAAGTCGAAAAAAACCGAACCTTCTCCGGAACTGCAGGCGATGTTTCGAGGAAAAGGACCCGCGCCCGAGAAGGTTCGGTGGCTTCTGGATTATCTGAAAAACAAGTGCGACGGCGCCGCGCGAAATCGAAACGCGATGGCATCGATCAAGCTTCCTGGACCCGCGTGCGAATTTATCGCCTGGGCGCTCGGGCGTTATCTCAGCGGCGAGGCCAAGACGCTGGACAACGCCTTCGGCGCCTCGCGGAAGTGCTCGAGCAACATGGCGAGGGACCTGGAGATCGCGACCAAAGTGGCGGAGATCCACCACAGATTCAGATCCGATCGAGCGATCGAGAGCCGCCTGCAGGAGCTCGCGGACGAATACGGACAAGACGTTCGTTGGATAAGGAAAAAGGCAGGCCCCTTCAAGACCGAAGGCGAGTGGAACTACCTCGCTCAGGAAATATATCTCAGGCTCTCCAAGGTGGAGACAAAAGGCGCGGGCGGCCCAAAATCGAAGTGAAATTTTGGCCTAGATTGTAGGGTCTGTATCGGTTCAGAATTCGTCGCGTCACATCTTGATAGGAGTTGACGCGATGAGCGACCAAGCAATTTTACGCAAGCCCGATCTGCGCAGTCTGATGGGCATTAGCGACGCCACGATCAGGCGCTTGATGCAAGACGCCGGTTTTCCGAAGCCGATTCAACTGGCGCCGCGCTCTGTCGGGTGGCGAGCCTCCTCGGTCTATAGTTGGCTGGATGCTCGCCCCGCGGCCGCGGTCAGTCCCGTAAAATCGCGCACTCCGCGCTAAAGCGATTCATCGCCAGGCGCGCGAAACAATGCTTCCTGCATACGGACGCGTGCTGCTCGAAGCTCGCATGGCCGGCCTGATGCCCGCCGGGCCCGTGATACTGACTGATCATTGGGACATCGCCCGCGTGTTCCGCGAAGCCGATCATTTCGCATTGGTGTGCGCACCGCCGAGCAGGCCGTTCGATCTCTCGCTCCTATCCGGGCTCGACGTGATGCTAATGGCGGCCGGTGACGATCTGCTAGGCCTCGTCGAGCGCGTCGCGCGCGCGGAGCCCGAGCGCCTCAGCGTATCGACCAGGACAGAAGTACTGCATGTCCTCGCAAACACATGCGATGCGCTTCGCGCGCGTGGTGACACGCGATGGCGATCGGCACATCGCGCTGCCTGCGCTCTGGCGGCCCTGGACGGGCCCGGCTGATACGTCATGCCGAAACTCATCCCGGAAAAGAAGCCCTTCAAGAAGGCGAAATCCGCCGCCGGGCCCGAGATCGATTGGCCAGCGTTCTATCAACGCTACGTCTTAATTTATCCGAGCGAAACCGCATGGGATTCGCAGTTCGAGCGCGTCGTCAAATTATCGGCGATGCGAGCGGCATTCGGAAAAGGCGCGATCGAGCAGTGGCTGGGGAGCGCGGAGCGGCGCACGATCAACGAGCGCGACCTGGTTTTCGATCCGACTTGCAGTTGCGATCCCAAATCTACCGTCAATATTTTCACCGGCTTGGTAGCCAAGCCCTCAAAGAAGGGTTCGTGCGACAAGCTGGTCGAGCTGCTCCTGTTCCTGGTGAACGGTGACGAGGCGCTCTTCGATTGGGTCATACGCTGGATCGCGTATCCACTGCAGCACGTCGGCGCGAAAATGCGCTCCGCAGTCGTCATGCACGGCGCCGAAGGCGCAGGCAAAAATCTATTCTGGGATTCCGTGCGACGCATCTATGGCCAGCATGGCGGAATCATCACGCAGCAGCAGGTGCAAAGTCAATTCAATGGCTGGGCCAGCGGCAAGCTGTTCATGATCGCCAATGAAGTCGTCACGCGGCAGGACCTGCGGCACCACGTCGGACTGCTGAAAAACCTGATCACCGAGCCGGAAATATGGATCAACGAAAAAATGCTGCCGGAGCGCGTTGAGGCGAACCACCTGAATTTGGTCTTCTTATCGAACGAACTGCAGCCGCTGCAACTCGGCCGCGACGATCGGCGATATGGGGTGATCAAGACACCTCAGAAGGCCGCGAAGGCCATGTACGAGGCCGTTGGCCGCGAGCTCGACGCCGGCGGCGTGGCTCGCTTTTATCAGTTTCTGCTCGATACGGATTGCACCGGATTCAGCGAATTCTCGGAGCCCATTTACACCGCGGCCAAGGACGAACTCATCGAACTCGGCATGAGTTCGACGCAATTGTTTTGGGACGCATGGCATGATGGCCAACTCGGGCTGCCCTACTGCACCTGCGCTTCTGAAGATCTGTACCAGTGCTACGAGGTCTATTGCAAACGCACCGGCGAGCGCGTGCCGGCGCGCTCTCATCACTTCGCGTCGGGTCTGATGGGCATGAACGGATTGCGACGTTTGCGAAAACGCATCGTGCCCGAGGGTCTCGATCTCGACCGCGATCCCCGCCAACGTACCGTGTTCATCATCGGTGAACCGGGCGATAAACCCGAGTCGACCTGGTTACGGGAGAACGTGCGCGCTTTCAATATCGCTGCGCGCACATATCTAGATCGGCATTTGCTATGACAGGCGAATGCTGTCCTGGCCGTGTGCAGAGCCGTGTGCAGGGTGGTGTGCAGGGTCGGGCCTGTGATATTCCTCAACTGAATCAATGCCTGTGCAGGGTGTGCAGGGTGTGCAGGGTCGCCGGAACTCCTTTTCGCGCATGTGCGCGCGCGCATGGGCAATATCGAAATACCCTGCACACCCTGCACACCCTGCACATTCCCTTTTGCCGCAATGGGTTGCGCTGTGCAGGGTCGCCGAATCGACCCTGCACACCCTGCACAAACTGCGAGTTGCACACGTCTGCACCCGCCGCGCCTGCCACCGGCCGCAGCGTCAGAAAAATCGCAGTCTCGGGTAATAGGTTCTTCGCCAGCCCCTCCACCTATACGCAAACAATAACCCCGATCGACGGTCAGAGACACCGCGCAACTATTGGCTTGCTTGCTTCTAAAGGACTGCTTTCATGGCAAAAATAGTAAATAAACGCGAGCTTGGCGAAATCATCGGCGTCTCTGAACAGACGCTGACCACCTGGCAGAGCGAAGGCTGTCCCATGGTCACTCACGGCGCGCGTGGCGAAGAGAACTGCTACGACACCGTAGCCGTCATTACCTGGCGCGTCGAGCGCGCGGTTCGCCAGGCGCTCCCCGAGAGCCAGCGCGACCGCTTGACACGCTTGCAGGCCGACTTGATCGATTTGCAGCTCGCAGAGAAGTCCAAGCAGCTAGTGCCCGTGGACCAGGTGGAGCCCGTCTGGGTCTCCCGGGTTCTCGCGGCCGCCGCCTGGCTGCAAAGCCAGCCGTCGCGCCTGGCCGGCATCCTCGAAGCGACTCCGGGGATCGAAGCCAAGCGCGCTCTGTTGAAGATTGAATTTACGAACTTCCTATCAAACCTCGGGATCAACGGCGAAGCCATGTGGCAGGCGCTTGAGGAGCTGCTCGGGCGGTTGGCTGAATCGGAACGGGAAGAGTTTTTCCATCGCATCAGCCGGGGTGGCGAATGACCGTCGATCAGATGATCCGCCGACTGCGAGAAACGAAAGGCATGCGTCTCGCGCACGAGATGCTGACTGACGAGAAGGGTTTTGCGTTCCTGATAGGTTTATCCGTTCGGACGGTGAGGCGCCACCGCGCCGCCGGCGAGGGCCCGCGGTGCTATTACACCAACCGATGGCAATACGAGCTCTGCGACATCGAAAGCTTCGAGGCCGCCGGCGCTTACGGCCAATATTTGAAAAGATCGCCGGACAATGTCGGCCAAAGTCGGCCAAAGCCGGACAAGTGCGGACAAAGCGCCATTGGCAAATCGATAAACCGAGGTTAATCTGAAATCTCGACTCCGAGGAAACTTCAAGGAAGGACTAGAAAATGTCGAACGCTGAAAATGATTCATCGGCCAGGAGCGGCCTGTCGGAACCTACGCGACGGTACGTGTCATTCGCGAAGGCGAAACGGGATGGGGCGAATATCGATCAGGGCGACACGCCGATGGCCAGCGAAACTGCGGGCGGCATATACGCAAGGCGATCCGCCGAGGCGGCGGCGCACGGCGCGCGCCCGGGCATCGAGCCGGTGGGTTCGCACGAGGTCGCCAGATCACCTGCAGCGCCGTTCGCCGACCGGCTCCCGAACGCTGACGAAGTATTCCAACGGCGCGCTGCGCAGCGGTGCGCCATAGTAGACACGAAAGGAGACTGAATGGATTCCGCAGAGATTGTCAAGGCAGAACGCGAACGCCTGCGCAGCATCATGCTGTGCGCCGAGGCGAAGGATCGGCAGGCCCTCGCGCTCTCGATCGCGACCGACACCGACCTGAGCGCCGAGCAAGCCGCCCGACTTCTTGCCACCGCGCCGAAACAGCTTTCGCAGGCGTCCGGGTCGCAGCTGGGCATGCTGATGGCCAGGATCGGCAACCCGCAGGTTGGCGTCGATGGAGACTTCGGGGGCACCGAATCGAAAGCCAGTTTGCCTGATGGGCGCAAAATATATGAAGCGCGCGCTGCTGCACCCAAGGCGGCATGATGCGACTCTCTCCCGGCCAGAAAAAACAAGTGCGCCGCCTCGTTGCGATCTCCACCGAGCTCCGCGCCGAGCAAAGGTCATTGCTCGATATCCAACATGAAAAAACAAACAGGTTAGCCGATACCCGCCGGAACCTGAAAACTGTGCGCCGCATACAGGAGCAGACAGGGAGGACTGTCGCATCGACCATCGCTATATCCGACGCCGATCCGGTCGCCACGTTCATGGAGCAGGAAAAAGAACTGGTCGAGGAGATCGCCACACTGGACGAACGCCTCGGAAAAATCCAGATCGATTATGGCCAGGCGTCGCGGCTAGCGGAGGCGGTCCTGAACTTCAGCGGTACAACGCACGGCGACCTGCCCGGCGTTGGCGGGGTCAAAGGACTAGACGCGGTCAGAGTATCGGGGATGCATCCGCAGCTTCCCGGCGCACGATTGGTCGGAGGTGTATGACATGGAAATTCTAAGAGCTGGCGCCACGCAGCGCCGGAAATTGGATGGCCTGGAAAGCAGGTTACTCGCCATCGCCGACGAAATTGCGAAAACGGAAAGCGTATTGTTTCCCGCCGAAATGGCGCGTGAGGGGTTGCGCCGCGCGCTTGAGACCATGATGCACGACCATCCCTCGTCGTTGGCGGAGGGATTCCAATCTCCGATAGAGGCTCCCAGCCTCAGAGTCAAGGGCGGTCTCCAATGGTGGGATTTGGCCAACGAGTTCGGCATAGACTTTGTGCTTGACCGTTTTATGAAAAGAGCCGTCACCGGCGACCGCGTAGGCCTGCCACCGGCGCAGCGCGCGAAGCGCATCGAAGAGCTGCGCGCCGAAACGCTCGCGATCGAACGCGCAATTGAGATCGAGGCTCTGGCCCTGGAGGCCGCCGGTCACACTGTCTTGCGCCGCGCCGATGCGGACTTGTCCGTGCTGTTCGAAGTCTGGGCCGGCCTCGAGGCGGCCCCGGTATGATTTACCGGTCGGTTGTCGTGAGCGCAATCCTGACCACTCCTTCGGGACGCGCTTATGGACCGACCATGGAGCTGGGGAGCTGCGCTGGCCTCCTGGCGGTGCACCTTCCAGCACGTCGGCCCACGTGTCACGGTGGCTTTCTTTCTTTGGGAACGTAAACCATGACCGACCAGATAGCCAATGCAGTAACGATCGTCGACAAAGACGGTGTTCCGATTTCGTCTGCCAATCCGATGGCGATTACCCCGGAATTCGTCATAGCGGCTGATATCCAGATCGGCGCGGTCGAACTTCAGGATAGCGTGAGCGGCGTGCGCGCGACGGTGAAGGCGGCTTCCACGCCGCCGGCGAAGACCGATACCGCGCAGGTGGTGTCGCTGCGCGACTTCGCCGGCCGCGACTACGTGACGGTCGCGGCATCGCAGACTGAGCAGGTGCTCGGTACGACTGGCGGCGCCGGCGACGATCTGGACGAGCTGGTAATCGTCCCGGCCACGACGGCGCCTGGCCAGGTGCTGGCCCTGGACGGCGACACCTCGATCAGCCTGTTCGCCGGCGGAGTCAACAGCGTATCAAGCCTGGCGCCCTTCAACGTCCCGATATTCGCGCGCAGCGTCAATGGTCCGTGGAAAATCACCACCGGCGCGGACGTATCCGTCATCGCGAGGGGAAGGTTCGCCTAATGCCTCTGATCGCCAGGCCTCCACGCCGGCTGATGCGCCTCGTGCATCGGCGAGCCTGGGTCCTCGCGGTCTTATTCTATCGAGCTCAAGTTGTCGAACTGACCGGGCTGCTGCAAGCGGGAAAATTGGCAGAGCCCGAGATTGCAGGCTGGTCGCCGGCCGCGGAAAGAAAACCGGAGCAAGGGGCATGATGGAACGGCCGTGCAGATGTCTGCACTGCGAATTGAAAAGGGAAAATCATGGGAATCGGTAATCGCGCAATCGCCTATCTGGACGCCCAGGACGACAGCAAGCCCGCGTTCGACAGCTTCCGCTCCCAACTCGACCAGGTGCAGCAAAAGTTCTCTGGCCTCTCGACCTGGCTGACGGGCGCCGGCGTCGCCGCGATCGGCTTCTTCGCCTATGGTATGAAGAGCCTGATCGATCGCGCCGACGAATTTGCCAAGATGAGCCAGCGCGCCGGCGGCGTCTCGGTCGAGTGGCTCTCGGGGACGGCCTACGCGGCCAAGCTCGCCGGCGTCGAGGTTGACACGATGCAGAAGTCGCTCGAAAAGCTGAGCCAGAAACTCGACCAGGCCAAGGGCGCCCCGACCGACACGCAGACGAAGCTGGCGCAGGACCAGCTCGCCCGCCTGGGCGTCGACGTGCAGGGGGTCAAGAACGGCACCGTGGGCGTGAGCGATGCGTTCGATCAGATCTCGACCAAGGTGCGCAGTTCCGGCGACAGCTTCCAGAAGACCGGCGCGATGATCGATGTCATGGGTAAATCGGCCGCAGAGGTCATCCCCCTGATGAATAGCGATATGGAACGCATGCGCACTGAGGCGGCGCAGCTGGGGGCCGTCATGACCACCCAATTCGCGCACCAAGCGGAACAGTTCAACGATTCCATTACGACCATGCACAATGCGGTGGACGGCTTAGAGATCGTTTTGGCTGAAAAATATATGCCGAGGTTGACCGCCATGGCCCGCGCTATGCACGATGGAGCAGTGCAGTCCGGAATTCTGATGGGCTCACTTCGGGGGCTGCAAGCCTTTCTGACGGGCGACGATCAGACGAAGAATGACAAGCAGCTTTATGACCTGGTCGATCAGAAGCTCGAGCTCGAACAAAAGATCGCGCAGATACAAAACGAAAGCGGCGGCCATCCAGGCGTCATGAGCGACAGCCTGAACGCCTACAAAAAATCCCTGGCCGACACCAACGCGCAGATCAAGGTCACCATGGGCTTTCGTGCGCAGCTCGCGGCGGAGGACAAGAAGCGCACCGAAGCCGAAGCCGCTCAGGCCAAGGCGCTCAATGGCGGCGGCGGCATTGGCGCCAAGGTAGCCACCACTGCCTTCGCGGAAGGCCCGGCGCTGCAGTCGCAACTCATGGCCCGCTCCGCCGCCATAATCGCGCAGGAGAACGCGCTCGCGACGATGCGCGAACAGGTCCTCGCGAAGTTCCATCAGCAGGGGCTTATCGGCGAGCAGGCCTATTACGAGGCGCTGCGCAACGTACGGCAGGCCCAGGCCGATGCCGAGATCGCTGCGCTGCAGAAGAGCATCGACGCGCAGCAGCAAATCGTCGCCAATTCGATCACGCCGCAGGCGAAAATCACCGCGCAGACGGCGCTGACGAACCTGGAGGCGAAGCGCGACGCGCTGCGGGATGCAGCCTCCGCCAAAGCGGCCGCCTCCTACCAGGACGAAGCCCTGGCCCTGCAGGCGTACCAGGACCAGATCAGCGGCACCAATTCCAAGCTGCTCCAAATGCAAGGCTTCATCGAAGCCGCGGCGGTGATGCAGTACACCACGCAGGATCGCCTGCTGAAACAGAAGATCGCGGCGAACTCGGGCAGCAACTCGCCCGAGATGCAGCAGGTGCTCGACACCGAGGCCCTGATCAAGAAACAGGCGCAGCTGCAGGAGGTCTCGCAGCGGGCGAGCCTGGCCGAGCAGGGCCTCTCGGCCGCGGAGAGCGGCATCAACTCGCAGCGCACGTCCTGGCAGGTCACCGATCTGCAGCAGATGGCGCTGCAGAGCACCGCGCGCGACGCTGCGGCGGTCCAGCTCACCGCGATCTATGACAAGCAGCTCGCGATCGCGCAGACGCTCAGCGGGCCCGCCGGCGACGCCGCCATGGCCTCGCTCGCGACGTTCAAGACGACGATCGACGGCATCAAGGCCTCGTCCGACGTGCTCGGCAACAGCCTGCGCAGCACGTTTTCCGACGACTTCGCCACGTTCCTCGACAACGGTCTGACGCACGCGAAGACCTGGCACGAGGCGATGACATCGATGCTTACGGACATCGGCAATCAGATGATGCACCTGGCGAATCAGGAGATCGCGCAGAGCCTCATGAAATCGAGTTTTGGCGACACGCTCACCTCCGGGGCGAAGGGCCTCTTGGGTCTCCTTTCGGGGTCTGGGGGCTCTGGCACCTTCGTTCCGGCGGTGGGCGCGGACGCCATGACACAGAGCCTGGTGGATATCGGCATCGGCAGGGCCGGCGGCGGCCCGGTGGGCGCGGGCAGCCTGAATCGGGTGAACGAGAACGGTCCGGAGCTGTTGAGCTACGGCGGCAGCGATTACCTGATGATGGGCGCGGGCAGCGGCACCGTGAAGCCGAACGCGCCGACGAAGGCCGCGCAGCCGCCGCTAACGCAGAACTTTTATATCACGACCAACGATGCGCAGAGCTTCAGGCAGTCGCAGGGTCAGATCATGGCCGACGCGGCGCGCATGATGCAGCGCGCGCGCCGCTATACCTGACCTGCGGAGCGCGAACGATGATCGAGAGCCTGGCCTATCTGCCGGCACCCGAGCGCGAACGGTGGGAAAAGATGGCCACCACGGCCGTATCCACGCTGCAACAGCGCTACGCTGAGCGAGGCCTGCCTCCCATACCGCCGGAGGCCGCGCAGAGCGCCCTGGAGCACGTCGCCGCGGCCTGGCGCGTGCTTGCGGTCACCCGGCCCGATTCGATCCGCTATGACGCGCCTAAGCTGCTTTCCGTGGCCCAGGCCAATGCGATCGAGGTCGAGATCGAGCGCATCAGGCGCGAGACGGCCTCCGATCTGTTATCGCGATTTTTTGGGGAAAGGTTAATGCGTGAGATCGAGCTCGCGCATGTGCCGTTCGTTTGAGCGGCCGGAGACACCTTCCGGTAAGGAAGGCGAGCGAAAAGGGAACGGCGACGATATAGAAGACGCACGGCGCCTAGTAACCGATCCACCGCCGCAGCGCGGAGAAGGCATGGCGCTATATCCATGCGAAAGGTTTGGAGGCACGAGGAAATGCGGGCCTCCGTCTTTTGACCCTCCGGTACTCACAAGGGTTCACACCTAAGCAAAAATGAAAAAAGCAGGTTAGTGACTGCTAACCTGCTTCTCCACGTATTTATTGGTCGGGGCGAGAGGATTTGAACCTCCGACCACCTGCACCCCATGCAGCACGGCCTACCTCAGCAACGTCATGATCCGTTGAGTCTTTTAGATGAGGCTCTGACAAATTCTATCGGCTCCAACCGTCTGCAAAACGCTATATATATCAATGTGTCTGCATTAGTTTGTCAGTCGGAATTAAGTGACGTCACCCGTCATACACACCTCAGTTTGCCCCCGCACCGCTGCCTTTTTCCGCGTCGACCCGCTTTCGCAGTTCCCTGCCAGCCTTGAAGTGTGGAACAAACTTCGCGGGCACCGACACATTCTCCCCAGACTTAGGGTTGCGACCGGTGCGCGCCGGGCGGTGGTTGATCTTGAAACTACCAAATCCGCGCATCTCGATTCGCCGCCCTGTCGCCAGGCTCATGGACATCGCCTCAAGTATCGCCTTGACCACAACCTCGGCATCCTTTGCGATCAGTTGCGGATAGCGCCCGGCCACCCTAGCGATTAATTCGGATTTAGTCATCTGTGCAGAAGACGAACGGGGCGATGCCAGTCATGGCCGTAATGTAACAAAACATGAGCAAACACGGTCAACGTACCGCACCGCACCCGATGTCCGGCGCAATCCGATCACCGGACTGGATAACACCCTCAAAATGCACGAGACCAGATGGGCGTTGGCCGATCGCTATCTTCGTCGCGACACTCCAAATATCAATGCCAAGTCATCGTCCAGGCGAACAAAGCCACCTCACAGCGAACCAACCGCAGGCCCTTCGGTGGCCTTTCTGTTGACCGCCGCGGCGCGACGGTTGTGGCCAAAGCTTCGTAGATCAATTACCCCATACTGCCTCAGGCATCAGGCCGCCAGCGATTGGAAAGCAACCGATTTCGACCCGGAAAAGCTCGCGCAGGGACTCGGCCATTCCGTTACCGCTACACAATCGGCGTATGGCTACAAGAAATCGTCGCGGTCCAGGCTGGCGCCGATATCTGTTACAGCGACTCGAAAGCCGCGCACCGTGCGCCTGAAGCACCCCGAACGCCGCGCTGGCGGACTTGAACACACTGGGCAGCAGCTTGAACACGATGTCCCAGGTCACTTCGCTATCGCGATCAAACAGGTCGTCAAACGCCTTCATGCCGATTTCGTCAATTTCCGACAGCCTCGCATGCTCGGTAGGCGCAAGCCCGAGGACCGGGATACGGTGGTCCCTGACATCGCAAATTCCGCATTGAATCAGGCGCCGCCTCGCCTCGCTGGCGGCGTCTTCCGTGACCCGTAACTGAAGGAGGACGCGCCGAGGGCTCTCCGCCACCATCCACCTGAGCAGGTACACAAGCACCAGCGCAGAACGCTCATCGAGCAGCCCGTCCTCGCTTCGAAGCTCGCGCACGGAGACGAGTTCCTTCTCCGGGACGAGCCACTTCAGCGCGAGGACCGCGTTGTCCAGGTTCTCCGTCCTCCACACATGACAGCCTGCTCTAAACCAGCCGCCGGCCGTGAGCCCGACCTCCTGCAGGAGCCGATCCCGCAACGGCTTGGACAGCAGCGTCTGGAGTCCCGTGCGCAGGTACCCAGACAGGTTCGGCAGGTTGATCCCCGCCGCCCGGGCGATCTTCGCCCTGCCCCCCCGTGTGCAGTGCGACAAGCGATCGCAGCGTGGCCATATCGATACTCTTGTCCCTTGCCCTCATAGGGGCGCCCCCCGCGGTGTCAGCTTGACGAAGCTTGTATTTTGCTTGCCGGCCACGGCCAGCCCTAGTTCTGGATTGTTTGCGGTGTCAGTTTCTATAACTGATATCGCTTATAGAAGCACGCGTCGGTCAACTCACGGCCATTCTGCCCGGATCGGTCAATTGGTCATTCAGTCTAATCGCCTTCGCCCTCGGCTAGGTGTCCCCATGTTCTGTCGTCCTCGTGCACCTGTACATCATTTCTCGCGCCATGTCAGATCACGGAGTGACATTCATCGCCAAGAACGTGCCCACGCTGGGTGCCCGAAAAAAAAGCCGCTGCCGGATTTCACGGCAGCGGCTTGGTTGAGGAACAGCGTCTAGAACGCGGTCCAGTATTCGCGGAACAGAGTGTCCATGTAGTCGATGGTGACACCCGCATAATTTGCGTTGGGCACCAAAGGCACGGCGAGGCTCGCGCTGGTGGCGTCGCCGGCGACGTCTGCAGTGATGGTGCCGTAGGTGTTGGCAGACGTAGGCGAAGCGGAACTATTGCCCACCCAAAGGTTGACGCTACTGGCGGAAATATTCGATGCCGTGGGCGCCGTCCAGGAAACGGTCGTGCTGCCGGCCGTGCTGCCTGCCGCGAGAGTCAATATGTTCGGCGTCGCCGATTCCGCGCTCGCGAACAAAGCAGAGTTCAATTGCACGTTGGTCAGAGGCGCCGCCGTCAGGGTTGGCCCGTAGGTGGCGACCAGCGTGTTGCCGGGATTAGTATAGCTCGGTGTCCCGCTGCCGTCCTTGTACAGCTTGATCGTATATTTCATCGGCGACGCGGCAATGTTGCCAATGGTCGTGTCATCTGTCAGGGGATAAAGGCTGCTGAAGCCGCAGCTATTCAGATTCGTCGTCGCAGGAGGAGTGGCGGTTCCGGCGTAGGTGCTCGGACCGCCTGCGGCCAGCGTGAAATCGCTGCCGTTGACGCCATTCACGTCTGCGTACAACAGCAAGCCGGCGGCGGGCAATCCGGGGCCGGTGACGACGGCGAAATTGATGCCTGTCCCGCCTTTGTCGTTGACCTGCGGCCATAGCCCGGTGCAACTTACCCGGGTTGTCAAGGTGCCGTTAGACCCGTTAGTCTCAAGCGCTTCTACGGTAGCTCTCGCCACTTTCTGGTTGCCCAGAGCGATCCAGTTCCCAGAACTGTTCTTGTACATGATGAATTCATTCCGGCTGTTGGGGTAGCCGCCGGTAAAGACCGAGAAATGCACCTTGTAGGATGCGCTGGCTGTCGAAGGGACGGTGGTCACCCAGCTCGGCACCGTGTCGAGGACAATGTTGCCAAAGGACAGTGTGCCGCCGAGAACCGTGGGATTGGTCGTGACTTGCTGCAGGAACTTGGCAAGACTTTGCCCATCCTCGAGAAAATTGGTCTGATCGAAATACGCCAGCAGCGCGGGGTCATTGGCGGCCGGTGCCGTGGTCATTTCCGTCGAGAAGCTGCTGAAAAAGCTCGTTATCGCCTGCAGATCGGTGACCGGCACGACCGTGGCGGGCGCCGGCAGTGTAGCGGTGTTGGTCGTTCCAAGCGTGTCCGTGACGGTGCTGCCGTCAAGCCGGCTGGTGATGGTCGCGGTGTTGGTCGTGGGATCCTGGGTCACTTTCAACGCATCGAGCACGGCGTCTATCCCCGTTCCGTTGGGCGTGAAGGAAGTGCGAAACAGGTCTACCGAGGCGGAGACCCCTTCGGCGGCCAGTATCGGCTGGAGTTGCGCCGCCAGCGCCGACGCGCCCGCGGCGAGCGCGCTCGAGGTCAGTTGGGACGCGTAGGTCGCCTGGTTCTTGAACACGTTGGAGGCGATCGTGCCGGCGAGGTTGGCGATCACCAGATCGGTCAGCGGGGTAATGTTGATGGTCGCGCTGCCGCTGGTGAGATCCGAGGCGGTGGCGGCCGAATGCAGGTTGTAGTCCACCCCCGCGACTTTGTAGTCGACTTCCATCATGTAGGGCGCGGTCCAGCCGGAGAGCTGTGTGCTGGTGAACGAGTAGGCTCCGTTGGCGTCGGTCGGCGTGGTCGCGGTATGTGCGGGCGAGGCCGAATCCTGGATTGTCACTACGCCGTTCATGGCCGGCGTGATCGGCGCTCCTGCGGCGGCTACGCCCGAAATGAGGGGCGTGGCCGCCGGCGCGGCGGCCGTCCCGCCGCCGCCGCAACCGGCAAGGACGAGCACGCCGCAAAGGGAAATAGTCGTCAGAATGGTTCTGATGTGAAATTTCGAGTCGTGTTTCATGCTTACACTCCTTCCTGTTTGTTTTTAAGGTCCTGCGATGGGAACCCTGCTGAGTTGAACGTCCCCTGCGCAAGCTAGTACGTGCGTAAAAATTGGGCTAACAACAATTCTCTAAAATTTATGAGCCATCGTTATCGACATTACCATTGCGAGGTTGAATCCAACAGAAATGCATATCCATACGCTGACACTTCTTGCGCACCTGGAGGCGTGCTAACCCCAAGCCGGTACACGACACCGGCAACCCTCGGGGCGCCAATAATGGAAGGGCTCTGGCACCAGGTCGCTGAAGGCGGCCCCGGTGCCGCCACCGTTGTACCGGGCGACGCTCCAATCGCCGTGGGAGCAAGAACAGGCATTGGGCATCGCCTGCAAGGACAGCGAGGCCAGCGAACCCAACTGACGAACTTAGACACGAGACAGCGAGCCTGTAAGCGTAATCACCGCGCAGGGAATCTTTGCGATGAACGTCCGCCGCATTGCCGAAAGATGGCAGTAGCGATGCGAGACACAGTGCGGTAATGGACATCATCCGACTCACCGAGGGATCTCCTTCTGAATTAGCAGCTCTCTGCAATCATCCCTCTGGCCACATTCAGCCGTTGGCTGCATGACTAAGGCTATAACTAGATTGAACTTCACCGAGCCCATCAATCAGCGTCGCGAGACCTTTGAGGTTCTTGATATCAGCAGGATCCGGGATTTGGATTCCGAAATGCTCCTCGATCGCAAAGATCAATTCGACAAGCGTCAGGGAATCGAGACCGAACTCCGTCAGCGTGGCGGTCGGATCGAGAATGCCGCGTTCGACACCGAACCTTTCGTGTATCAGTTGCACAACTTCGTCGAAGGTACTCACAAAATGTATCCAGAAGCGAGTGCCACGCCCGCTAGCTCGATGCTGATTCGCATGGACGATTCCTTTGAATGTGTATGTGTACAAATTCCTCGATGCCAGTGACCACTGCGTCAGCCGCTTCGGCGCCAATGCGAAGCGGACCGCTCCTTGCGACAACATCCCAACATGAACGATCTCCGTTCTCGGCGGTGTCGCCGCCCTTTGCCTGACCGCGGCAATAAGTGCGACAACAGCATAAATGGGAGACTTTCCCATGTCAAGTGACGCAGGGGCTGGTGACCGTGCTCGACGTCAGGCCGGCCAGGGAGTTCGCCGCCGGGCATTTGCCCGGCGCGATCAACGTCCCGGTCGAAGACCTGGTCAAACGCTCGAAACAATTTCCAAAGGGGCGCGAAGTCGTGGCCTATTGCCGCGGCCCGTACTGTTTGCTATCGGTAGCGCTGCTGCGCACCAAGGGCTTCAAGGCGCGCCGGCTGCAGGACGGTTTCCCGGAGTGGAAGGCCTCCGGACTGCCGGTCGAGGCTTGAGCGGTCGAAGATCAGTTGGGAGCACAGCGGTTATGTAGCTGCATCGGCGGACACTTGGCCGAGTCGTAGGAGCAGAACACGCAGCAGTCGCCTGGCTTGGGACGCAACAGCGTGTGGCAGCGCGCGCATTCGTAATAGTAATAGGACACAGCGCGCCGCCCTCGCCGCGCGCCGACGTCGCATCGCTGCGTCCGAAAGTCGGGCGCGACCGCGCGCATCTCGATCGCATCGTTACGCTGGTCACCGGTGGCGCCGTCCGCGTGCCAGAAATCACAACCTATGCATTATCGGGCGCCGCAGCAGCCCATAAGGTGAGTGAGGGACGCCACCTGCGCGGCAAACTGGTATTCACGGTGCGTTGACGCGTGTCTTCAAGGCCGAAGGTCTGACCCTCATAAAACTAGGGGCTGAAGCTCGCGCACAAATCGCCCGTGGATCACCGCACCCTCATGCGCGCAGCGGGGGATTTCACCGCGACGGAGCCGCTCTTCGCCCTGAATAGCGGGCTGATGGCGCTCTATTGGACTAGTGCGGGTCGTGCCTGGTATCCGACGACCGGCGAAATCCTGACTTTGTGCAAGCTCATCCTGGCCGCTGCTGAGGTGGCGCAGTGCAAGGAAGGCGCATTGAAGCAGATTCGAACCATGCTCGAAGAATTCCCGCAGGAACGCCTGGTGAAAAGCACTCGCGCGCGAGCGGCGGAACTGTGGGATATCGGTCCGGGCGACTGAACCGGGCTGCAGGACCCGCTACGCCGCTACCGCGCGCCCCCTTGGCTTCTCGAGCGCGCCGGGAACAGCGTCGTACGCCTTGACGCGCCCTACCGCCGTGCCATCAACCCGCTCGCGCAACTCCCTGCCCGCTTTGAAGTGCGGGACATGCTTTTCCGGTATCGGCACGCGTTCCCCGGACTTCGGGTTCCTGCCCACGCGTGGGGGGCGGCAATTGATGCTAAAAGCGCCAAAGCCGCGCAACTCGATTCGCCGTCCATTCGCGAGGCCAGCCTTCATGGTTTCGAGAATCGCATTGACGGCAAGCTCGGCATCCTTGGCGCCCAGTTGCGGATAGCGGTCGGCTAACCTGGCCATTAATTCCGACTTGGTCATTGCGGCGGCAGGTGCGGGAACATTTCCGAGAGGGCCATAATGGGGCGCAGGCAATTATAATCTAGACGACAAGGAGATAGCCAATTGTCCATGGCGTTCCGGAGGACATCATTGAAATAATGAAGGCGCGTTGGGAACCGTTGCCTGAAATGGCAAAGTCAGCGCAACGACAACTAAAGGTGTAGACGTCGTATTGATTGCATAACGCTTTACATCTGCTAAGAGCGGTTTGCTGGTTGCTCTGCCTGGCCTCATGCTTTTTATGAGGTGTGCCAGCGGCAGGTAGCCGGCGTCTTCAATATTGCATGGTGTCAAGCATCAGGTTTTCCACGCTTTCTTGTCGAAACAATTGGGTCCCTGCAAACGCGCAAGGTGATTAATTCAAACTGCGCGTGAACACACGATTCCTATCTGCGCACCATCGGCGCCGGCGAACCCTCGACCAACACGTTGATACAGGCCGGCTTGCCGCTGGCGATGGCACGTTCGACGGCTGCGGACAAGTCGTCGATACGGGTCACAAATTCGCCATGGCCGCCCAGAGCAACGGCGACCTGGTCATAGCGTGTTGCCGGGCGTAGTGTGCAGCCATGCGCACGCGCCTCACCGTAGGCGCGCACTTGAATCTGGTATTCCGCATTCCAGCGCGCGTCATTGCCGATCACCACGACAACGGGCAGTTTTTCACGCACGGCAGTATCAAATTCGGCCATATGGAAACCAAAGCTGCCATCACCCATGACCGCAATCACCGGGCTGCCCGGGTAGACCGCTTGCGCGGCCAGGGCAAACGGCAGCGCCGCTCCAATCGCACCACAGACTCCATTGATCACCCGGTGCGGTGCGTGCAAACAGGCTTGCGCCCATTGTCCGACTTCGCCGCCATCGCTTACAAATACGGCGTCGGCATGCCGATCGAGCACAGGCTGCAATGCGCGGCACATCTGCACCGCATGCATGGGCGCATCGGCATTGCTCATGGCGCCTTGCCATTGCGCGGGTCGGTAGCTGATCGCGGCCTGCACTTCGGTACGCCATGCCACGTGGTGAGCGGGTTTTGCCTGGGTCTTGGCGGCGGCGGTCAAGGCCGGCACCGCGTTGCTCGCAGCGGCATTCGCCGATAGCACCAAACGCGCGCCGCAGCCGCGTGCGGCGCGCGCGATCAGGGCGGTATCCGGATCAATCACGATCCAGTTGCAGCTTGCAGCGACAACCGGCGCATCGCCGAAGCGCAGCGTGAAATCCAAAGGTTTGCCGAGCAGCACAATCAGATCTGCCTGTGCGAGCACTTCGGCAAATGCGCCCAGGCTGGGGTCGTTGATGCCGCGCGGACTTTCCATGCCAATCACAGGAGCGCCAAGCGCGTCCTGCAATTGCGCGGCCAGCGCGCGTCCGCGCGTAGTGCAAAGCCCAGGCGAAGCAAGCAGCAAGGGCCGCCTGGCCTTGTGCACTTCAGCCACAACCATGTCTGCAGTTGCGCCGGGTAAATTCATGGGCGCAGGCAGATAGTCGAGCGCGGCGGGCGGCGCGTTCAGATCCCTTTCGGCCACCACCTGCTCAAGCAGATCGGAGGGCAGGCTGATATGCACGGGACCCGGGCGTCCCGAGCGTGCAAGCCGGAAAGCGCGGGCCAAATCTTCGCCCAGTCCGGCAGCCGAGTGCGCGGTCCATGAGTCTTTGCACACGGGTGCCGCGATCGCAGCCTGCGGAAATTCCTGAAAGGCGCCCCGCCCTAGCTGGTTGAGCGGCGCGTGACCGGAGAGCAGAATCACCGGGGTCTCCGACGCCAGCGCGGTACACAGCGCGCCGATGGCATTGGCATGGCCGGGGCCGCCGGTCACCATCGCAATGCCGACTTCGCCCGTAAGCCGGCCCCACGACTCGGCCATATGCACAGCCGCGCCTTCATGGCGCACATGGATAAGCTGGATACCGCGACCCAAGGCCGCATCGTAGATGGGCATGATGTGATTGCCCGACAGCGAGAAGATTTTGCGGACACCAGCCAGCTTGAGCGCGTCGATCAATATATCGGCGCCGCGCATTTTGTGTACCGATTGAATCATGTTGAGGATGGTCGCAACGACAGCGCGGCGATACCGGAACCTATTTGATGCCCAGGCTCGCGAGCGCCGCCGCGCGGCGCCCCGCCGCCGCTTTCTTCAGCTCCGTGTAGAGACTGGCGCCATGGCTGTCCATCGCGACCAGCAGCGGTCCGAATCCCCTGACGCGAAAGCGCCACAGACTCTCGGGATTGAGATCGTCCATGTCGACGTCCTCGATACTCTCGATCCACGTGGTTTCCAGCGCGGCCGCGCCGCCGACGATCGCGAGGTAGACCCCGCACAGCTCGGCGAAGGCCGCGAGCGAATCGGCGAGCATGCCGCCCTTGCCGATGATCATGCGCACGCCGTACTGGCTCATCAACGGCCGGGTGAAGCGCTCCATGCGCGCGCTGGTGGTGGTGCCGATGCACACCGGCGCATAGCCGGCCGGATGTGCCGCCGAGGGTTCCACTTTCTTTACGTTAGGCGCGGTATGGATCACTGCATGCCCGGCCAGGTCGAAACGGGTCTTGCGCCCGCGGTCGAACATGTGGATCTGGGTCGCATCGCGTATGCCGTACAGCGTGCCGTTGAGGGTGACCGTGTCGTTGACACGCAGCGCGCGGATCGCGGCCTCGTCCACCGGAGTATTGAAATCGTAATGTGCCATGTGTATGCGCCTCGTTCCGTCGCTAGAACCCGTACGCCACGCCGCCCGGCGTGAACGTGGCGCGCGCGCGCCGCGCCGAATGGCACTGCATGTTCACCGCCACCGGATTCATGGTGATATGCGTGGCGGCGGTTTCGATGTGCACGGCGAATGCGGTCGCATCCCCGCCCAGACCCTGCGGTCCGACGCCGAGCCGGTTTACCGCCGCGGACAAGGCCTGCTCCAGCTTCGCGCCTTCGGGGTCCGCGCAATGCGAACCGAGCGGCCGCGTCGCCGCCACTTTGGCCAGGTGCACGCACAAGTCGGCGGTGCCGCCGACGCCGACGCCGACGACGGTGGGCGGGCAGCTCTTGCCGCCGGACTCCAGCACGCAGTCGACGACGAAGGTCTTGATCGCGTCCACGCCTTCGGCCGGAATCGCCATTTTCAGCCAGGAGCTGTTCTCCGAGCCCGAGCCCTTGGGGATCATTTCGATCGCGAGCGTCTCGTTCAGGTCGGAAAAATCGATGTTGATCACCGGCACGCCACGGCCGCAGGACGTGTGCTCGTTCACGCGCGTCAGCGGATGCACCACCGAGGAGCGCAGCGGGTGCTCGCGCGTCGCGCGTTCACAGCCCGCGCGTATCGCCAGCTTCAGCGCATGGCCCTCCACGCTTACGCCCCGGCCTATGACGACGTTGTAGATAGGAATGCCGGTGTCCTGGCACAGCAGGTTGGCGTTGTCCTCGGCCACGCTGATGTTCTTGATCATGGTGCCGAGTACGGTTTTCGCCGTGGCGTCTGTTTCAGCGCGCGCCAGGGCGGCTATGCCCGCCTTGATGTCGGGTGGTAGCGCTTTCACCGCCCGGATGTACAACTCCTTGGCCGCTTCCTCCACCTGCTTCAGATCGACGTTCATGTGAGGATTTGTCTTTATGTCAACGAGTGTGAATTGCCGAAAGCCGCGCTTCGCCCGCGGCGCTGCGGCCTCATTCTAATCCGAGTGACCCTATAGCACGAGCGCGAACGCGAGCCCGGCGGCGATCGCCGCGCCTGCAGCCCAAGCGAGCAGGCTTTTCTGCCAGCCGCGCCAAGGCAGGAATTCCAGCGCGAGCAGACGCAATCCCCCGGCAAGGTGCGCCGCCAGCAGCAGCACCAGTCCGGCTTCGGCGAACTTCGCCAGCGGTTGCTGAGTCCAGCGCAGCAGCGTGTCCAGCCTGGCCTCGCCCTGCAGCGCCTGCCCCAGCGCCCAGAAATGAAACGGCAGAAACAGCGACAGCGCCAGCCCCGACAGCCGGTGCACCAGGAACGCCCACCAGGCCGGATGATTGCGCGCGCGAAAGTCGTTCCGCATCCCGGCTATCCGACAAATACGGCCGCACCAGCGCGCAGCCCGAAGACAAACAAAGCGAGCGCGAGCGCGCCGATCGCCCAGTTCAGCGCGCCGTTGCGCCAGCCCAGCCACTCCTGGCACAGGCTGCGCAGGCCGATGGGCGCATGCACCGCGATCGCGAGCACGTACAGCGTATAGAACGCGAGCGCGCCGACATTGCCCTTGGTGCGCGCCAGGATGGCGGCACCGGAGAGGCCGTGGTGCACCGCGTAAATGATGGTCGCCAAGTGCACCAGCACGCACAGCGCGAGCACCGCGGCGCTGGCGCGCTGCGCAATCCACAACCAGGTCTCGAATTTGGCGTTCGGCCCCGACGCCGTCGCGGGCCCGGCTGCGTAAGTCTGCCCGGCGCTGTTCATAACTCTCCTTTCCACGCCGCCAACACCACCGCGCGCTTGAGCCCGGCGATGGAAGCGGTCGGCACGATGCTCTTCGGGCAGCGCTCGCCGCAACTGAGATGCGTGTGGCAGGCATGGCAACCGGCGTCTCCCGCCACCGCGGCCAGGCGTTCGCGCTGCGCCGTGTCGCGCACGTCGTTGACCAGCGTCCAGGCGCGGTTCAAGGCCGCCGGGCCGAGATAATCCGGGTTCCAGGAGACGACGTCGCAGGAGGCGTAGCACACGCCGCAGCCGATGCATTCGATGCCGGCATTGGCCGCGATGCGCTCGGGCGAATCGGACGCAACCTTCGCGAAATCGTCCGTGCGCTTGGCCTTGGATACGAACCGGCCGCGCGCGCGCGCCCATTTGTCGAAAAACTCGCGCATGTCGGTCACCAGGTCCTTCACCACCGGCAGATTGGCGAGCGGGGCGATCTGGATCGCGTTGTCCTTCGCCACCTTGGAGACGTGGGTGCGGCAGGTCCAGCGCGCGACGCCGTTCACCGTCATGGCGCAGGCGCCGCACATGCCGACGCGGCAGGCGAAGCGGTAGGACAGCGTAGGGTCAATGTTGCGCTGGATGTAGGTCACCACATCGAGCACGCTCTGGCTTTCCTCGCGCGGCACTTCGTAATCCCGATATTCGCCATCGGCGTCGCCGCGCCAGACCGAGACCCGGAGCATGTTCATTGGGTTATCCTGCGCTCGACCCGATAGCCCGTCACGCGCTTTCGTACAGTCGCGTGAGCACGAACTCGCGATGTCCGAGCGCCTCGGCCGCGGTGAGGCGGCCGTTGGCGGTGCGGAACATGCAATCGAGCAGCGCATCGCCCGCCTGGCTTTGCGTCATTTCGCGGCGCAGCAGACCGGAGACATCGACGTCGATGTGCTCGGACATGGTGCGCACCGTACGCGGATTGGCCGAGAGCTTGATCACCGGCAGGATCGGATTGCCGATGACGTTGCCCTGCCCGGTGGGGAACAGGTGCACCACGAAGCCCGCCGCTGCCACCAGCGTGACCATTTCGGCCGCGGCCGAGGACGAGTCCATGAACCACAGGCCGGGGCCGCTCGGCACTTCGGCCTTGTCGAGCACGCCGTCCACCATGCACTTGCGGCCTATCTTCTGGATATTGCCCAGCGCTTTTTCCTCGATCGTGGTGAGCCCGCCCAGGATATTGCCCTTGGTCGGCTGCGAATCCATCAGGTCGCTGGTCTTGTACCGGTCGATCACTTCCTGGTAGCGGTCGAACATGGCCATGAATTCCTTGCGCACCTTGGGCGTGCGGCAGCGCGCCGCCACCAGGTGCTCGCCGCCGGTGATTTCGGTGGTCTCGCCGAACACCAGCGTGGTCTTGTGCGGATACATCTTGTCGAAGGCATTGCCCACGGTGGGGTTGGACGCGCAGCCGGAGGTGGTGTCGGACTCGCCGCATTTGGTCGAGACCCACAGGTCCTTCAGCGGCCGCTCCACCCGGCGCAGCTCGGAGGCCCACTGCACGTACTGCTTGGCCGCCTTCGAAGCGCGCATGATGGTGTCATGGTCGCCGTGCTGCTCGATGCCGAAGCCGCACACCGGCTTGCCGGTCTTGGCGATGCCCTCGACCACGCGCTTGGTCCACTCTTCCTCGATGCCGATCACCACTACCGCGGCCACGTTCGGATTGGAGCCGGTGCCGATCAGGGTGCGAAAGTGCAGCTCGAGGTCGGCGCCGAACTGCAGCCGTCCGTAGGGGTGCGGGATCGCCATCGCGCCCTTGATGTTGTTGGCGACGGCCTCGCAGGCCGCGTTGGCGAGGTCATCGACCGGCAGGATGATGACGTGGTTGCGCACGCCGATGCGGCCGTTCTCGCGTTTGTAGCCCCAGAAAGTTGCTTTGGAAAGGTTCATTAGTCTGCCTCGCTTAAAACGTGTTTGGATATGAGGGGACGCATCCCCTCGTGCTCCCCTAAATCGGCCCGTTGCAAAATGATTTTTGCAACGGCTCGTCACCAGCGTTTGGTCTTGATGTTGTGCACGTGCGCATGTTCGCCGACCTTGATCGGCGCGACCACGCGTCCGATGTCGGTGCCGTACTTGATTACGGTCTCATCGGCCTTGAGCTTCTTGATCGCAAGCTTGTGGCCGATGGGGATGTTGCTTTGCGCGCGTACCTTGATCTGCTTGTCCTGGTCCATGATCCAGCCGGTGAGCAGCTGGCCGGATTTGATACCCTCGACCACAACCACGCCGACCGAATCGTGTTCGTCATGCACTACGAAGTGAATCATGCTTACGCCTCCTTAACCAGATTCAAATGTCCGAATCCGCGCTGTCGACGGCAGGCGGTTGCGGAATATGGATGGTAGGCGCGACTGCGGTCAAAGTCAACTATATGACTTGTATGATCTAGACGATATGCTAGACTAATCTCATGGATGTGGCGCAGCAGACGAATGCAACCCCCGGCACCAACCCAGGCGGCCAGCTGCCGCTGTACAAGGAGGTGAAGGATCTGCTGACCCAGAGCCTGGCCGCAGGCGAATGGCAGCCGGGCGTGGCCCTGCCCTCGGAGACCAGGCTCGCCGAGCGCTTCCGCGTGTCCATCGGCACCGTGCGCAAGGCGATCGACGAACTGGTGGCCGAGCGCATCCTCGTGCGCCACCAGGGCCGCGGCACCTTCGTCGCCAGCCACAATGCGCGGCGCATGTTGTTTCACTTTTTTCATATCGTCCCGGCAAGCGGCGGGAAGGAGCAGCCGGAAACCGAACTCCTGTCCTTCGAGCGCGCCAAGGCCGACGCCGATTGCGCCAAGCGCCTGGACATCGAGCAGGGCGCTGCGGTGTTCAGAATCCGGAATCTGCTGCTGCTCGCGGCCAAGCCGGTGGTGCTGGACGAAATCACGCTGCCGGCGGAGCGCTTTCCGCGCCTGAGCGAAAAGGTGTTTCGCGAGCGCGACAGCACCATCTACCAGCTTTACCAGGAACGCTACGGCATCAACGTGGTGAGAAGCGCCGAGCGCCTGAGCGCTGCGCTCGCGGACCGGCCGAGCGCGAAGCTGCTGGGCGTCGCGCCGGGGTCACCGCTGTTGCGCATCAAGCGCATTGCGCTGACGTATCACAATGCGCCGGTGGAACTGCGCACCAGCCTGGTCAATACCGCCGAATACGAATACTTCAGCGATTTGGACAGAAACTGAAACTCCGTCCGTGTTCAATTCGATCCACATTTTATTGACGACCCCGCAGTCTTTTAGGACTACATACACATGCGAACCATCCAAACTGACATCCTGATCCTCGGCTCCGGCGGCGCCGGGCTGTTTGCGGCGCTGCACGCGCACCAGGGGGCGCCGGAGCTGTCGATCACCGTCGCGGTCAAGGGCCTGCTCGGCAAATGCGGCTGCACGCGCATGGTGCAGGGCGGATACAACGTTGCGCTCGCCGCCGGCGATTCGATCGAACGCCACTTCATGGACACCATCGAAGGCGGCAAGTGGCTGCCCGATCAGGATCTCGCCTGGAAACTGGTGACGGTGGCGGTGGAGCGCATCCATGAACTGGAGAACGAGCTCGGCTGCTTCTTCGACCGCAATCCGGACGGCAGTATCCATCAGAAGGCGTTCGCCGGGCAAACATTCGATCGCACCGTGCACAAGGGCGACCTCACCGGCATCGAAATCATCAACCGCCTGGCCGAGCAGGTCTGGGCGCGCAAGATCAATCGGCTGGAGGAGCATCGCGCGGTGGGCTTGATCAAGGCGAGGAGCAGCGACGCGCTCGCCGGCGTGCTCATGATCGACATGCGCACGGGCGAGTTCTGCTTCGTCAAAGCCAAGGCAGTGCTGCTCGGCACCGGCGGCGGGCCAACCATGTACAAGTACCACACGCCCTCGGGCGACAAGAGTTGCGACGGCCTCGCGATGGCTCTGCGCGCCGGCCTGACGCTGCGCGACATGGAGATGGTGCAATTCCATCCCACGGGTCTGCTCGCGGGGACACATACGCGCATGACCGGCACCGTGTTGGAGGAGGGGCTGCGCGGGTCGGGCGGATATCTGCTCAACGGCGCGGGCGAGCGTTTCATGGGCAATTACGACGACAGGCTCGAGCGCGCCACACGCGACGTCGTCTCGCGCGCGATTTACGCCGAAATGCGCGCGGGCCGCACCACACCCAACGGCGGCGTGCACATCAGCATGGCGCACCTCGGCCGGGACAACGTGGTGAAGCAGTTCAAGGGCATGGTCGAGCGCTGCGCCGACAGCGGCTTCGACCTCGCTGGCGGCTTGGTCGAGGTCGTGCCGACCGCGCATTACATGATGGGCGGGGTCGTATTCGGGACCGATTGTTCCACTGCCCTGCCCGGCTTGTTCGCTGCGGGAGAAGACACCGGCGGCGTGCACGGCGCCAACCGCCTGGGCGGCAACGGCGTGGCCAACTCAACGGTCTATGGGGGTGTGGCAGGCGAGGAGATGGCGAGCTGGGTAAGGGCGCATGGCATGCTGCACGAACCCGATGCCGACGCGATCGCCGCGGCCGAGGCGACCTGCCGTGCGCCGCTGGGCGGACCGAGCGGCGACCTCGAAGGCGTGCGCCATGCCCTGTACGAATTGATGTGGGACGACGTCGGCATCGTGCGCGACGCCAAGGGGCTCGCGCGCGCACGCCGCGAGCTCGCCGGACTGCAGGCGCGCCTGGCTGCGACCGGCGTCGATGCGGGCGACCTGCGCTACAACCTCGCCTGGCACGATTGGATGAATCTGAACAATCTGATCCTCGTAAGCCGCGCGATATGCGAGGCGGCGCTGGTGCGCGAAAATTCGCGCGGCGCGCATTATCGCGAGGATTTCCCGGACGCAGGCGAACTTGCGACCTCGACCTACAGTCTGGTACAGGCGGCCGGCGAAGGGTTCAGCGTCAGCCGCGAGCCGGTGAAGTTCACGCGCGTGCAGCCGGGCGAGACGCTCTTAAGGTGAGTCCTGGCGGGTGCTGCCGTCTGAAACCGCCATCCACCCCCTGTTGATCGGAGAGAACGCGGAGACGATGGATGCGGCAAGCCGGCTCTTGGCGCGCGGCATCTGGATGCCGGGTATCCGTCCGCCGACAATGCCCGCCGGCACGGCGCGCCTGCGCATCACACTTTCGGCGGCGCATACCTAGGCGAACGTCCTGCAGCTTGCCCAGACGCCCATGGAATTGGGATGAATCGGGCCTACTTCTCACCGGTATCGCTTGCGACTGCTGGGCTTGCTACTGCGGCGAAAGGGAGAAACTGTGTACCAAACGGTGTACCAAATAGCCGTTTGGAAGTGAAAATTGGGTCAATCCCATGATCGGGGGGTCGACTCCCGCTTGATTTGCTACCCGGACGGGTACTGGGACTACGAGGCCTTGCACAGCGAGACCGCGCTGCGACTTGAGTCGATGGAGGGGTAACTACGCGACGCCAGGACCGAGCAGGTTTTGTAAATCTATACCCTACGACGCCCGCCACATCGAATAGTAGCCTCAGACTACGCTAAACTTGTCTCAAAGAGCGTCCGGTAGCTGCGATTTAGCTACAGTTTGGTCGCGTGGTCGTCCCGCTACTTGAGCAGCAGCGCACTGCCGCTAAACACGAGCAACACGGCGACGATGCGCTCGAACTGCGTCTGGTCGAGGCGCGCATGCAAGTGGTCGCCGGCGAGCATGGCGAGGGCCATCACCGGTGCGAAAAGCAGGAGCGTGGCGATCGCCCTGCGGTTGTATAAGCCCAGGCTGATGTAGCCACCGGCACGCACCACTCCTAAGCATAGCAGCATCGAGGAGATGCTGGCGCGAAAGCGCCGCTTGTCGAGCGCAATCGCCCGTAAGTAGATGACGTAGAAGGGCCCGGCCATGCCCCCGAACAGCGTCGCCACCAGCCCGCCCATGCTGCCTGCGGCTGCGGCCAGTAACTGCGGCGGCAGCCGCACTGCGAGCGGATGCGGCACAAAGGACCACAGGCCGTAAGCGATGATGAACGAGGCGAAGGCCTTGAGTAGAAGAGCGTGGTCGAGCGAGGCGAACAGCCATAGGCCGAGCGTGAGCCCGAGGGCGGAGGGCAACACCAGCCCGCCCAGGGCGCGCCAATCCACGTGTCGGATCTCATGCACCGACTGACCGATGGAAGCGATTATGCCGAGGGCAGTGACCACTGGGATGATAACGGTGAGCGGCAATACGAGCGCCAGGAGCGGAATCGCGACCACGCCGGCGCCGAAGCCGGTGGCGCCGCGTAGCGTATACGCGGCAAACACCACGGCCGCGCCGAAGGCGAGGACCCAAGGGGTAGCGAGACTTAGCAACGCGTCGATCATAAGTGCCGTGACTTTGGTTAGGGTTCTTCTTTAAGCTAATTTAATCTCTATATCTTTTAAGGCCCTTTTTTTCGCGAGGCTTTCGGTCATGTTCCGCCAGCTCTTCCGCGAGAATCGGAATGGCAACATTGCTCGAGTGAATACCAAGCACCGTCGTAAGTTCGATCGTCTCCAAAATTTCCTCTCGGGTGGCGCCATGCTGCAGCGCATTACGAATGTGTCGACGCACCCCGGGTGAGTACAAGTGCGTGGTGGCCGCATTGATCGCTACGAGGATCAACTCTTTCATCTTTTTTGGAAGCGGCCCATTTTTGAACGGTATATTTCGCAGGCGTAGATAGGCCTCAAGAAACTCCGGATCCCAATCGGAGAATGTGCTCCATAGGGGATTCCAGTCCCCGGACTTCCTTTGCGTGTCGATATATGGTGTTTTCAATTGTTTCTTCTTCGATTTTTCCATAGGTTCCTCCGGATTTCATACTCTCGCGTCGGCCGCGACCAAATCGGCGCCCTTTTCGCCTATCATAATGGCCGGTGCATTTGTGTTGGATGAGGCAATCGTGGGCATAACAGATATATCAATTACTCGTAGGCCGTTAACACCGCGCACTCGCAGGCACTCGTCAACGACGGAACCGGGGGCACCTCCCATGCTGCAGGTTCCCACCGTGTGCCAGGCCGTCTGGCCGGTTTCGCGTATATATTCCAGCAACGCCGCGTCGTCGGTTACCCGAGGACCGGGTCGATGCTCCTTGACGATCACCTGGCTTAGGAAACTCTGCGACGCGATGTTCCGGATCAGACGCAGGAGCGCTACCGCGGTATTTTGGTCGTTCTCACTCATCAGATAATTCGGTTGGATGTGTGGATGTACTAGCGGGTCAGGCGATTCGATGTGGCAATAGCCGCGCGACTCTGGATAAAGTTTGAATCCGCCGATGGAGAAACCCGAAAACGGATCGATACCCTGGCCTGGCGAACGAGAGTACCGGTCCTTGCCGCTAATGTGATAGATCCGCACCATTACGTTCGCGCGAGAGAGCGACGCGCTGGACCGGGTAATGGCGTGAGCAGTGGAAGACGTTCCTGCTAGCAGACCCTTACGATAGGCGAGGTATTGCAAGCCCACGCGCATGCGGTGCCAAACGCTTCGCATGACGTCATTAATGGTAATCGGCAAGGTAGTCTGATACGTGCACCGCACCTGCAGATGATCACTCATGTTTTCGCCGACGCTTGGACTATGAGCAACGACCGGAATTCCGAGGCGCTGTAGCCGCGTTGCATCCCCGATGCCAGAAAGCTCGAGCAGCTGCGGCGATTGGAACGCACCAGCGCAAAGGAGGATCTCGCGGGTCGCGCGCGCAATGCATTTCTTGCCGTGCTTAACGTATTCGACGCCGACGGCGCGCTTCCCTTCAAATACCACACGGCAAGCCTGCGCGTGAGTCTCAATGGCAAGGTTCTTCCTGCGGCGTGCCGCCCCTAGGTAGGCCACCGCCGTGCTCCAGCGGCGCCCGTTGAAGGCCGTTTGCTCCAGGTAGCGAACGCCCTCGTAGGAGCCGACGTTGTAATCGACCGTCGGTGCAATTCCCGCCTCACCGCAGGCGCGTACAAAGGCATCCGATAGGGCGTCCGGATCACGCACCGCGCGGTCAGTAATACGCATCGGTCCTTCCCGGCCCCGCCCCGCCTGCTGGCTGTAGAGGTTGGATTCCATCCGCCGAAAATAAGGCATTACGTCCGAGAAGCCCCAGCCCCTGCACCCTTCGTCACGCCAACGATCGAACTCCGCCGGGTCGCCCCATACGTACGCCATTCCATTAAGCGCACTCGACCCACCAAGCACTCTGCCACGCGGCGAGTAAATGCTTTGCCCATGTAATGCCGCTTGGGGTTCTGTCTGATATTTCCAAACATACTTCTCGTTGGTCAGAAGTTTACCGACGCCAAGCGGAACGTGAATCCAGATGTTGCGGCCTTCGCCGCCCGCCTCAAGAACCAGGACACGGTGCTTACCGCTCTCGGTCAGCCGCGCTGAGAGCGCGGCGCCGGCGGACCCAGAACCAACAACTACGTAGTCAAAAATTGGCTCAGTCACTTGGCTGCCTTGTCCCGGTGTTTGAAGGAATCCTTGCGAAAGCTGTATAGCGCAGCTGGATCGACCTGGACGTCCACGATTGCCGGCTTGCCGCACTCTACTGCCTCGCGAACCATGGGCGCAATCTGCTCAGTGCGATCAACGCGGTAACCTTTCGCACCGTAGAGTTCGGCCACTTTGTCGTAGGCCGGATTGGGAACGTCCGCGCCGATGTAGCGTTCGCCGAAAAAGTCCCTCTGGTAGGATTTCTCTGCGCCCCAAGAGCCGTTGTTCATCACGATACAAACGGTGTTGATGCCATTTGAGACGGCTGTGCCGATCTCACCGAGCGTCATGCCGAAGCCCCCGTCGCCCATTAGGCTGACTACCGTGCGTTCCGGACAAGCAAGCTTCACCCCGATCCCCGCCGCGTACGAGAATCCCACCAGGCCAAAGTCAAGCGGGGAGAACAGCGCGGGCGGCTGACGGTAGAGCATCTGGTCGGTTGCCTGAAGGCATAGCGTTCCCGCGTCCATCGTGAACATCGTGTCATCTGGAAGCGCGGATCGTAGCGCTGCGAAAAGCGCGGCCGGCTGGATGGGGTGGCCGGCTCCCGCTGCGGTCGCATCCCGTTCCGCCAGAAGCGCCGCGCGCTTCGCTGTGAAGGTCTTCGTCCAATCGACGGAAGCTGTGGCCTTGTGGTCCGACAGCGCCCGGGTCAGCGCGAGCGCCACGCGGCCAGCATCACCTTCGATCCCGATTTCGACAGGAAAGAATCGACCTACGGCGGTGGGCTCGATGTCCACCTGAATGATCTTCGCCGATCGACTCAGATTGTCCCAGGAGTAGAATGTCGTATTGAAGCCTAGCCGCGTTCCGATAGCAAGAATGACGTCAGCTTCGAGTGCCATCGCTGAAGCGACGGCATTGCCCCGCGGACCGACCTGCCCTGCATACAGTGGATGTGTACAGGGTATCGCATCACCGTGTCCGGGAGAGACAGCGACTGGCGCCTGCAGCAACTCCGCGAGCGCAACCAACTCGCGGTGATAGCGCCCGTTCTTAATCCCGCCTCCGGCGATAATAAGTGGTTTGTTCGCGTCGCCTAGCAGTTGCGCCGCTCGCTCGATCAGATCCCAATCGCCTGCGGGGCGGCCCATGGCTTCTCGACCGGCCGGTCCAAATATCTCCGCAATCTCAACCACCTCGGCAAGGAGGTCTCGCGGCAGGTTCAGCGCTACCGGACCGCAACGCGGCGTCAACGCTGTGCGAAATGCCTCCCGCATCAACTCGGGAAGCCTTGCCGACTGTGTCGCCGTCCAGGTCTTCTTGGTGATCGTGCGAAATAACGCCTGCTGATCGACCTCCTGGAAAGCATCGCGATAGATATGCGCTGACGAAAGCGAACCGGCTAGCGCCACTACGGGCGAAAAGGCAGCGTAGGCCTGCGCCAGACCAGTGACCAGGTTCGTCGCTCCCGGCCCGTTCTGTCCAGCGATGATCACGCCCGCGCGGCCCGAGGCCCGCGCGTACGCGTCTGCCATATGAGTGCCGGTACGCTCGTCGCGAACCCCGATAAATCGGATGTCGCGGGCGTCGTAGAGCGCATCGAAGATCTCCATTCCCGCAGATCCGATCAGACCAAACACGTGCTTTACGCCTTCGGCCCGAAGCGATTCGACGATGGCCCTTCCTCCAGTCATGGTGGACATATGGTCAGATCTCCTGTCGGTAGTTTGCGTGCAGCCTCTCCAATCATTCTGCCATAATGTCGACATCTCAGCAAAACAATATTAGCCCTTATAATGCGAACGATGAATACCTCCTTCAAGGCCTCCCCGCTGACGCGGACACTACCTTTGCAGATCGCTGAACGTATCGGCGCGTTGATCATTGAGGAAAAGCTGCGACCAGGAGAGCGGCTAAAGGAAGTGGGCCTCGCGACGAACTTTGGTGTGAGCCGCGCCACGATCCGCGAGGCGCTCCGCATCCTCGAACAGCGCAACCTTGTGTCCATCGTCCCACAGCGCGGGGCTCAGGTAACGAAGCTCTCACGCCGGGAGTTGGAGGACCTGTTCGAGATCCGAGCAGTCCTGCTCGGGCTCGTGTCGCGCCGCGTTGCGCTCAACTATTCTCCCGACATAAAGCGCAGGCTCTACACCGGGTACAACAAGCTGCAGGCGGCGAAGAATGATGCGACCGCCTATGCAAAGGCGAGCGCCGATCTCGTCGCCGAGTTCACGCACGTCTGCGGAAACCAGCAACTTGCCGACTACATCGCCGACTTCGCGCTGCGCATCGGGAGATATGCGCGGCTGGGACTGAGCCGACCAGAACGTCGTACGCAGTCGCTCGCTAACTGGGCTCGAATGCTGCGGGCAATTGTCGCACGCGATGCCGAACTTGCCGAGACTCTGCACCGCCGCCTGTCTACGCAAAACCTCGTCGCCGCCCTAGCCGAGCTAGAGCGCCGCGAGCGCATGGAACGCGCGTCTCCGGCGCGTGCGAAGCGCTCAACGTCCGTCCCCGCAAAGAGTTGATGTCCATCCGCTTTTAGGCGAGCATCCACGAAAACCGCACTGGGTCGCTATCACGATCACAAAATAGGCAATTCGCGATGCCGGAGGAACAACCGCCGTCCCATCGCTCAATTCTGCATTCCCCACTTGCGCACGGTCCTATGCTCGATATTGCGGAAGATCAGGTTCTCTACGATGAGACCGATGAGGATCACAGTAAATAGCCCGGCGAACACGCTGGGAATATCGAGCTCGTTCTTGCTCTCGTAGATGAACCAGCCCAAGCCCCCCGACCCGGAGGTCGCACCGAACACGAGTTCGGCAGCAATCAAGGTCCGCCAGGCGAACGCCCAGCCGATCTTCAATCCCGCGAGAATGTTGGGGAAAGCCGCCGGGATCAAGATCTTGAAAACGTAGCGGAACCCGCTAAGACCGTAGTTTCTCCCAACCATGCGCATGGTGTTGGATACCGACATGAACCCGGAGTGAGTATTTAGCGCTACCGGCCAAAGTACCGAGTGGATCAGAACGAAGACGAGGCTGCCGTTGCCCAGGCCGAACCAGATGAGTGACAAGGGTAGTAGCGCTATCGCCGGCAGTGGATTGAACATCGCGGTCAGCGTTTCCAGAAAATCGTTGCCCAGGCGGGAGGTGATGGCGACCATGGTGAGCAAAGTGGCCAGCACGATGCCTGCGGCGTAACCCATGAGTAGTACCTTGATGGAGAACCACGCTTTGGCGACTAGGTTGCCATTTACCGTGTGCTCCCACAGAGCTTTTATGGTCGAACTGAAGGTGGGAAAAAGCAGCGGGTTGTTGACGTGGACGGCGTAGGCCTGCCAGATCACGGCAAGCGCCACTAGGATGAGCCCCTTGCGGACCTCGCCCCGGTTAAAAACCTTCTCCCAGGCAGTGAGGGGCTTCTCCACCACGCCGAACGCGCTCATTTCCACCTGTTCCCGCACGAACTCCGCGCGATGCACTTGTACGTCAGACATGGATCACCTCTTCCTCTTCGATCTCGTCGGCAAACAGCATCTTGTGGATGCGGTCGGAAAGCCGTTGGCCGGTCACCGGATCTTCATCGTCCTGCCCGCTACTGTTCAACTCAGCCTTGACCTGACCGGGATGGGGGGAGAGAAGCAGGATGCGATTCCCAATCTTGACCGCCTCGGGGATTGAGTGGGTCACGAACAATACGGTGAAATGGGTGTCATCCCAGAGCTGCAAAAGCTCTTCCTGCATCTTGCGCCGCGTCAAGGCATCGAGCGCTGCGAAGGGTTCGTCCATAAGAAGCACGTCCGGCTCCATCGCCATTCCCCGGGCGATGGCGACGCGCTGCTTCATGCCTCCGGAGAGGGTATGCGGGAAGCTGTTGGCGAACTTGGTGAGGTTCACCTTCTCGATGCAGTGCATCGCCTTTTCTTCAGCGTCCTTGCCCTTGTACTTGCCGCTCGAAATGAGGGCAAACGTGACGTTCTGCTTCACCGTCTTCCAGGGAAGCAACTGGTCGAACTCCTGGAACACCATCATCCGGTCCGGACCGGGCTTGGTGACTGTCTCGCCTTTCAGGCGGATAGTGCCCTCCACCGGCGTAAGATAGCCACCAACGGCTTTCAACAGCGTCGATTTGCCGCAGCCCGAAGGCCCCAGCAGGACGTAGCGGTCCGATTTGAATACCTGGAAGCTCACCCGGTAAGTGGCGGTCACCAGGTGCTCCCTGGTCTTATACTGCAAAGTGACGTCGCTTACGCTTAGTAAGCGCAGCGCGCCTTGATCCTCATCCATTTCCAGACTCCTCTATAAGGCTCGCGGCTTAGAATAGCCGTGAAAAGCGGACTCTGGCGAATCCGCCTCTCCAACCACAGAGCACTGCTGTTAGGAGCCAGGCAGGTTATAGACTTCGGGGAAAAACAGATCCTTCCAAGACGCAGCCTTCCTCTTGAGGGTGCCCACCTTGTTCATAAACTTAACGAATTGCATGGTCCCTCCCGGTGTCAAGGTATACTTGATTTCCGGGTCGTTGAGCATCTTAAGGATACTGTCCAGCGATTCCTTTCCGTGGACACTCTCCACGTAAATCTCGGCAGCTCTTCTTTTGTCTTGATTGATCGACTCGGTGGCTTCCTTTAAAGCATCAAAGACCGCCTGGTACGTTTTTGGATTTTCTTTCCGGAATTTCCCCGTGGCCCACACCATGAGGAAACTATTTGGCCCTCCCATCACGTCGTATGAGCTAAGCACCTTATGGATTCCAGGGTGTTCTAGCTCCTCGTACTGAAACGGCGGGGAAGTAAATTGCGCATCGATCGTCTGGCCTGAAAGCAGCGCCACCATGCCGTCTGGATGGGATAGCTTTACCATAATCGGGTTGAGTTTGTCATAGTGTGCGTCCCCGTAAGTCTTGGCAACTGCCATCTGCAGAAAGACAGTTTGAACCGACGATCCAGCTCCGGCCAGCGCAATTCTGTCCTTATCCGTGAAATCCCTCACCGATTTGATATTCGGATTGCTGGTGTTGAGGAAATTAGGCATTGAGCACAATGCACCCACGCCCTTGACATCAAGGCTGTCGCGAGTCTTGCCCCACAGGATCAAGAACGGCGGAATACCGCCAGAGGCAAAGTCCAATTGGCCTGCGATCAGCGCATCGTTCATCGCAGACCCGGCACCTGTTCTTGACCAAACTACTTTGGTGTCATTAAGGCCTAACGCCTTTAGATGTTTTTCGATAAGCTTGTCGTGCTGCATGACGGTAAGTGGTAAGTAACCAATACCAAACTGCAGTGCAATCCTGACTTCGCTCACTTCAGCCGACGCAATTCCGGCCATTCCGGCGAGGGTGACAATCGCGACGAAAAACAAAGAAATCAATTTTGGAAATTTCATTCTACCTCCTCCTTTTGCTCAATGAGTTGAACACATGTCATTGGTGCGCGTCTAGTTATGAAAATGCTGATCATGTAATCGGTTGATCCATCTGCCTCCTGTTCCATTCGTTGAAAATGTTTTAGCCTCTTGAAGATGAAGTTCCGCCACAGCGAATGCTCATGACGCACCGCTAGGGCCGCACTCCCGCTTTCAGTTTGACGCCGACTTCCGTCTTGAGCCGTCCCTGCGCTAAATCAATGAAGCGGCACAGATAGCGTCGGGTTTCGCGCGGATCGATAATGTCCTCCACGCCAAACGCTTCGGCGGTGAGAAAAGGCGAATCCAACTCGCGCAACTCTTCCTCAAGCTCCTTTTGTCGCTGCGCCGGATCTGTAGCATTCTGAATCTCGCGCTTGAACGCTGCCGCCACACCACCTTCGACCGGCAACGAGCCCCATTCGGCCGATGGCCAGGCGATCTTGAAATCCAGACCGTTCTTGTCGGTTGTGCCCATGCCTGCCATGCCGTAGCACTTGCGGATCACCAAGGTGAGAATCGGCACGCTTGCCTGCAGCCCTACGTACACGGCGCGCATGCCATCGCGCAAGGTGGCCGCGGCCTCAGCCTGCATGCCAACCATGAACCCGGGCAGGTCCACAAGAAAAATGAGCGGGATATGAAATGTGTCGCAAAGCTCGGTGAAGTGGATCTGCTTTCGCGCCGCCCGGACGTCCATTGCGCCGCCATAGACCATTGGGTTGTTGGCGATGATGCCGACTGCCTTTCCGTTCATGCGCGCGAGGCAGGTGATCACGGCGCGGCCAAAAGTAGGTTGAATCTCGAATATCGAGCCCCGGTCGGCCACCATTTCGATCAGTTTCTTCATGTTGTACGGCTGCCGCCTCTCCCGCGGCACCAGATTAAGCAGCGCATCTTCGCGGCGGTCTACCGGATCATCGCAAATCGTAACTGGTGGCAGCTCCCACACGTTTTGCGGCATGTAGCTGAGAAAACGCCGAATCAGACGAAACGCGTCTTCCTCACTTTCGGCCGCATTGTCTACGGTGCCGGCAGTATCAACCGCCATCCGGGTTCCACCGAGTTCATCCTTGCTCACCTTTTGCCCCAAGGAGCGTTCAACCACCGGCGGACCCGCAGCAAAAATCTGGCTCGAGCCCTTTACCATCACCGACCAGTGAGACAGAATCGCCCGCCCGGCCGGGCCGCCGGCCGCCGTTCCCATGACCGCGCTGACCACCGGCACCGTTCCCAGCAACTGCACCGCGCGCTCATAGCCATCCACGCCGGGGAACACAGTGTGGCCACGTCGCTTTGCCGAGGTTACGGTGCCGCCGGCGCCGTCGATCAGATTGATCAATGGAATGCGATAGCGCGCAGCCAGGTCCTCGACGAAGCCGCCCTGGCCACCTTTGCGCCGATCACCGCCCCAACTGGTGCCGCCGCGCACGGTAAAATCCTCACCGCCTATCGCAACTGACCGTCCGTCGACACTGGCAAGCCCCATTACGTAAGGCGCTGGTGTCACCTTCATGACTCTGCCGTCTGCGTAAGTGCCATTGCCGGTCAGCTTGCCCACTTCCTGAAACGAACCAGCATCCACGAGGCCGCCTATTCGCTCGCGCACCGTAAGTCGCCCCTGTGCGTGATGACGGGCGATGGCCTCCTTCCCGCCCAGTTCTTCCGCCCACTTACGGCGCAATGCGATTTCTTCTGCTTCCGGTAGCCACGTCATTTAATTGCCCTTGAAGAGTTGGACATGAACAGCGCCGATATGCCGGGTTAGGTTTCGAGGATCGCCACGGTCTGGCCCTCGGCCACAGGCTCGCCCTCTTTCACGACCAGTTCCTTGAGCTTGCCGCCTTGTTCCGCTATCACTGGAATCTCCATCTTCATCGATTCCATAATCATAACGATGTCCCCTTCGGCGATAACCTCGCCCGGCTGCTTCTTGATCTGCCAGACCGCTCCGGTCACCTCGGACTTAAGTTCCACTGTCGCCATTTTGCTTGTTCTCCATGTGTATTATCAGGAAATCACTTCCGCCACGATCCCGGTATGAACCTGCCCTGCGCGGAAAGGCGCCGAACGCAAAATCGTCAGCAGCGCCGGGATATTGTTCTTCACGCCCTCGATCGCGAACTCCTCGAGAGCATCGCACAGACGCCCGATCGCCGCCTCGCGCGTCGGCGCGTGCACGATCACCTTGGCTAGGAGCGGGTCGTAATGCGGCGTCACGTCGCGGCCCTCGACGTAGCCAGTTTCGATGCGTACGCCGGGATCCACCGGGGGACGGAATACCTTGAGTTTCCCCGGCGATGGAAAAAAACGCTTGGGATCCTCGGCGTACACCCGCGCCTGAATGGCGTGGCCACTCAATTCGATGCGTACCGGCAAAATTTTCTCCAGCCTCTCGCCCGCGGCCGATCGGATCTGCGCCTGAACCAGATCGATACCGGTGACTTCCTCGGTCACGCCGTGCTCGACCTGGAGGCGGGTGTTCATCTCAAGAAAGGAAAACGAGCCGTCGGCTCCCATGAGCATTTCTACCGTGCCGATATTATCGTAGCCCATTTTCTGCAGGATCGCCGCAATTCTGTCGGCAAGGCGTTCGATCTGGTTACGCTCGACGAGCGGTGCGGGCGCTTCCTCAATCACCTTCTGATGGCGACGTTGCACCGAGCAGTCGCGCTCGAACAGATGCCGGACCGCGCCGAAGCGGTCCCCGAGTACCTGGAATTCGATGTGGCGCGGGCGTTCCAGCAGTTTTTCCAAATACACCTCGGCATTGGCGAAACCGCGCTGCGCCATGGAGCGCGCGCGCTCCACTGCCTCGACCAGTTGGGTCTCGTCGTAGGCCGGCAGCATGCCGATGCCGCCGCCGCCCGCTGCGGGTTTGATTAGCACGGGAAAGCCGATACGCCTCGCTGCGGCGGCGATAACGTCTTTATCGTTGGGCAGAATTCCAGAACCGCTGCCCACTGGCAGCCCGTACTCGACCGCGAGGTCGCGAGCACGGGTCTTGTGTCCCATCGCTTCGATCCAACGCGGCGCAGGTCCGATGAAGCGCACGCCGGCGGATTCGACGCGAGTAGCAAATCCGGAGTTCTCGGACAGGAAGCCGTAGCCCGGATGCACCGCGTCTGCGCGCGAGCGCCGGAAGATTTCGAGTAAGGCCAACTCGTTGAGGTAGCTTTCGCGCGCAGGTGCCGGGCCGATAGCGTACGTTTCATTGGCGAGTTCGAGGTATGGCGCGCCGGCGTCGGCTTCCGAATATACCGCGATCGAATGGATATGCATGGCGTTAAGCGCCCGTAACACGCGAGCGGCGACTGCACCGCGATTGGCGACGATGACTTTGTCAAACATGTGCGTTCATCAGTAGGTAGTCGGCCAGGTGCGCATCAGGTGTTCGCCAACGCCGTTAGTGAGGCGCAATCGATGCACCTCAAGCATGCGAATCAAGTAATTGCGCGTCTCGCTCGGGAGGACCACGGTTTGCACCGCGTAGATGGAGGCAATGTCCCAGACGGTGTTGCCGCGCGCCATTTCCTCAACCGCCTGCTCGTAGCCGGGATCGCCCGGGTTAAGTCCATGTACGACGCTGGCCGCGAAATTCGGATCCATGAAACTGATTTCAGCGGTGGGCCAAGCAGAAAACTCGTCGGAATTGCGCCCGCCGCCCATGTTGAGATAGGCCTGACCATAGCTCTTGCGCAGAACCACGGTGAGCTTCGGCACCGTGACCAGCGACAATGCGCCCATGAAATTCACAATTTTTCCTGGCGCGCGTTTTCGTTCGGCATCCAAGCCAATGATGAAACCCGGCGTATCCACAAACATGACGATGGGGATATTGAAGGAATCGCACATGACGGTAAAACTGGTGGCTTTATCGCACCCTTCCGTGTCCAGTGCCCCGCCCTTGAATAGCGGGTTGTTGGCGATAATGCCTACAGTGCGACCGTCGAGCCGTGCCAAGGCGGTTACGGCGACTTTGCCGAAGCGCGGCTTCAGTTCAAAGTAGCTGTCACGGTCAACGATGGTCTTGATAATCTTGCGCACGTCGTATACCTGGGTGCGCTTGGGCGGCAACAAGTTCACGATGTCGTGCATGCCCTCGCCAGAACCCGCCGGCACCGTGTGCACCGGCGGAGCCTCGTTATGATGGGCCGGCATATAGGACAGAAACTTCTTGATCGCGTCGAGCGCCTCTTCGTCGGTATCCACTACCTGATCGATCAGCCCAGTCACTTCGCTGTGCAGCTTCCATCCGCCGATTTCTTCCGGATCCACTTTCTCCTTAATCGCAAGCGACACCAGTTGTGGGCTCGATACGGCCATGATGGCGCCCTTGCGCATAACGCTGAAATCGGAGTAGCCGGTGTACCAAGTCGAGGAGCCGTAGCACAGTCCAAGCACGGCACCGGCCCAGGGCGTCTCGCGCATGCGCCGATATTGCGTGGGGTCGTTGCCAAGCATGGTACCCATGCCACGCGAGCCCATGGTGTCAGGCATGCGCGCCCCCGAGGACTCACCTAGAAACACGATAGGAAGACCACGCTGAGTCGCAACGCGCTTCATCTGCCCGATCTTTCTGCCGTTGGTAGCGCTACTGGAGGCGCCCTTTACGGTAAAGTCATTGGCGATCACGGCTATTTCACGGCCGCCGATGCGCGCGTAGCCCGCCACCTTTCCATCAGCCGGTGTCTTTTCGCGGTCGTGCTCATACGCTGCCGAAGTACCGAACAATCCCGATTCCATGAAACTGCCCGCGTCCACCAGATACTCGATACGCTCGCGCGCATTGAGCATTCCGGCTGCGCGTCGCTTCGCCAATTTTTCGGGCCCGCCCATCGCAATCGCTTTTGCGCGCCGTTCTTCGTATTCGATCAATAGTTCTTCAAACGCCATAATGTTGTCCTCGTTAGCTACATCGCGGCTGAAATGCGGCCGTCTGTTCAAATACATCGTCGGTGGACGGCCCTTAATCGCGACAGCAGGTAGCGATGCTCATCACGCTGCGCCCGCTCGCGCTCCGACAGGTGCGGCAGTTTGCTCCGACAACCCTCGGTCATTGAAAATCACGCGCGCGGCTTCGAGATGGTCCAACTCACTGGCGGAAAGTCCTGCAATTTCGGAAAGTACCTGTCGCGTGTCCTGTCCAATGCGCTTACCGGCATGGCGGATCCTGCCCGGCGTCTCCGACAATCGTGGCACAGGTGCAGTCATAGCCACCGTGCCCAGGTCGTCATCAGGCGCTTGCGCCAGCATTTCGCGCGCCTGGTATTGGGGATCCCTGAAAATGTCAGCCATGGTGAAAATGCGCGTTGCAGGTACCGCCGCCGCATTCAGCACGCTTTCCAGTTCAGCGAGGTCGTGGCTTTCGGTCCAGCGCGTGATGATGTCGTCGAGATCCTGGTGGTGACCGGAACGCTCGACCGGGTCGCGAAAGCGGGGATCATCGAGCAGTTCGGGCTGGCCCATGCAGGCAGTCAGGCGCTTGAATACGGCGTCGCCCATCGCCGTGATATGAATGAATTGCCGGTCGCGGGTCGCGTACAGATTATTTGGCGTGCTGTCAGGCAGTCGCGAGCCGGCGCGCATGGCGACGTGCCCAAGCTTTTCATATGCTGGGACGTGCGGCTCCATAAAGCTGAAAGCACATTCGTAGAGTGCGGAGTCGATGTACTGCCCCCGCCCGGTCTTGGCGCGGGCAAGCAACGCCATGACCGCGCCGAAGGCACCGTATAAGCCGGTAATGTAGTCGGTGATCGACACCGCAGCTCGGCTAGGTGGGCGATCAGGATCACCGGTGATATGGCGCAGGCCGCTGACTGCCTCGCCGATCACGCCATAGCCGGCGCGCTGGCTGTAAGGACCGGTTTGGCCGAAGCCGCTAATGCGCACCATGATGATTCCCGGGTTGAGGTGTGAGAGATCTGCGTATCCCAAGCCCCATTTTTCCAAGCCTCCCGGGCGAAAATTCTCCACCACAAGGTCACACTTGGTGACAATCTTCCTGATGATCTCCTGGCCTTCGCGCTTGCGCAAATCCACAGAGATCAGCGACTTGTTCCTGAAAATGCTCGCCGCATATAGGGATTTCCCATGAAAACGCTTACCCATCGTGCGCACGGCGTCTCCTTCGAAAGGCTCCACCTTGATCACTTCCGCGCCGAAATCCGCGAGAAGCCGTCCGCAAAACGGTCCGGCCACAGTGGAACCCATCTCAAGCACCCGGTAGCCGGACAAGGGGCCGTCGGGCAAAGTCTTATCCATATTTTTTTGCGTCGCCCCTAAACTGTAAGTGTCCGCGTTAGCCACGTTCTATGCCTGCCGGGTAGTTGTGCAATGCACTACAGGACGAAACTTTGAAAGCGCTTGAGGTAATCCTTGGCGCTACGCATGTTCTCGCGCCGCAAGCGCTCGGCTTCCTCGGCATCGCCACGGAGCATCGCCGCAAGTACCGCGCGGTGTTCAGAGAGTCCGCATTCCGCTCGCCCCGGCAGGATAATGATGCGGCGGATAATCGCCTGGGTCTTCTCATAAATGCTATCTAGCATACCGGCGAGCACCGGATTAGCCGCTGCCTCGATCAGCCGCCGCCGGAATAGCCCGTAGCCCGCCAGAAACGACTCGTAATCGCCTTGTTTCACGTACTCTTCCATTGGTCTTTCGAACATGTCAACCATGTCTTGCCAGGATTCGGGCGATGTATGCTGGGCGGCCAGCCGCGCACACAGTCCCTCCAGCACTTCGCGCAAGTCGTAAATTTCGAACACCTGGGACAAATCGAGACGAACGACCACTGCGCCGCGGTTGGGAATACGCTCGATCAAACCGCGCTGTTCCAGGGCGCAAAATGCTTCGCGCACGAGGGCGCGCGGCACGCCGAATTCAGTCGAAAGCTCCTGTTCCCGCAATTTGCTTCCGGGCGCAATCTCTTGCTTCGCGATGCGTTCGCGCAACACCTTTTGCAGATCAATCCCTCGTTTGCCGCGAGGACCGTCCTTTGCTCCGGGGCGTTGCTCAACCTGGACCGTTTTTTTCAACCGCGTCGCCATGCGCCCTCTGAGAGAGAGTGGATGGAAAAACAGGCAAGCCTGTTTGATTCCGTTTTTCCGGCTTAAGACAATCTCGCTAAACCGGGATGGCGCGACTATAAGCAACAGTCGACATTTGTGTCAACAATTAAATTTTCGAAACAAATTTATATATTAGATATATTGAGCTAACTTCAATTAGCTACGTCCGTCAGCCAACTGCCTTCTGTCGAAGCGACATTGCCTTGCTAATAACATCGTTACTATATGTTTATATTATATTTTCTTAGGAATCTCGGCATTCTATCCAACCAAAGAGTAGCGCAAATACTTTGTTGACAATCTTGTTGTCATACTATTAAATGTTAGGTAAGTTCCATAAACTTTATGACTCCGTTGCGGCGCATTTCTTCCCTCACTAGAGGGCGCCGACCCGGATAAAGATAAATGCGGACCGCAGAGCTGCGGGCCCACGACAAAATGAAAGGATATCAATGAACCCCGTCGCTATCGCCGAGCACGATCAATCCTCTGCCGTGAAACCAGTCGCCGACGTCGGCAGGGCGCAGACACAAAAATGGACGGTACCCGAGTTGGAAGCCTTGTTTGATCTGCCATTCAGCGACCTCCTGCACCGCGCACACCAGGTGCACCGGCATTACCACGACCCCAACGCCGTGCAGCTCTCGACCTTGCTCTCGATCAAGACCGGCGGCTGTTCCGAGGATTGTGGCTACTGCCCACAATCCGCGCGCCACGACGCCGGGGTCGCAAACCAAGACCTGCTGACGCTCGAAGAAGTGGTGAGCGCGGCCCGCGCGGCAAAAGAACAGGGCGCGAGCCGGTTCTGCATGGGTGCGGCCTGGCGCGGTCCCAAGCAAAGGGACCTGGACAAGGTTGCCGAGATGATCACGGCAGTGCGCGCGCTGGGACTTGAGACCTGTGCCACCCTTGGCATGCTGAAGGAAGGGCAGGCTGAGCGGCTAAAGCAGGCCGGACTCGATTATTACAACCACAACCTGGATACCGCGCCCGAGTTCTACGGCGAAATCGTCACTACACGCGAATACCAAGACCGGCTGGAAACGCTGGAGAGGGTGCGCGATGCTGGGCTGCACGTCTGCTGCGGTGGCATCGTCGGCATGGGCGAATCGCGCCGCGCACGCGCGGGTCTGGTGGCGCAGCTCGCAAATCTCGACCCCTATCCCGAGTCGGTGCCGGTGAACAATCTGGTGCAAGTCGAAGGCACGCCGCTGCACGGGACCGAAGCACTCGACCCTCTCGAATTCGTGCGCACCATTGCCGTGGCGCGAATCAGCATGCCGAAGGCTATGGTGCGGCTTTCCGCCGGGCGCCAGCAGATGCCAGAAGCGGTGCAGGCGCTGTGTTTTTTCGCCGGAGCAAACTCGATTTTTTATGGCGAAAAACTCCTCACCACCGGCAACCCGGAAACGGAGAAGGATCGCACCCTGCTGGCGAAGCTGGGCATGCGTCCATTCTAGTTGCGCTCGCCAATCACGCTGCTGGCAGTGTGGGTCTGCGATCGCTTCGGCTTGAGCGCGGCCGATGGTGATACGCTTATGCTTATCGCCGCCGAGCGCCCTTGCATCGCATTAGGCTTGCCGAATTCGGCGCTTCGCAAAACACTTTGCCATAAAGTCAGCCTCAGCCGATGAACAACCAATCGCTACTGGAGCGCAGTCTCGCCGCCGTGTGGCATCCGTGCACGCAGATGAAGCTGCACGAAACCATGCCGCTGGTGCCCATCCGGCGCGCACAGGGCGTTTGGCTGGAGGATTTCGACGACCGCCGTATCCTCGACGCCATCAGCTCCTGGTGGGTAAATCTATTTGGCCACGCCAACCCGCGCATCACTGCCGCATTGCGCGAGCAGCTCGAACAACTCGATCACGTCATGCTGGCCGGCTTTACCCACATGCCCGTGGTGGAGCTGTCGGAAAAGCTCTCGGCGCTGACTGGCCATGCGCTCGGCCACTGCTTCTATGCCTCGGACGGCGCTTCGGCGGTGGAAATCGCACTGAAGATGAGCTTCCACTTCTGGCACAACAACGGCCGGTCGCAGAAAACCCGTTTCGTCAGGCTCAGCAATAGCTATCATGGCGAAACCCTCGGCGCGCTGGCGGTGACCGACGTAGCCCTGTTCAGCGACGTCTACGCCCCGTTGCTCCGCGCTGCCGACACGGTGCCCAGCCCCGACTGGCGGCACGCGGCGCCGGGTCAGTCGCCGCGCGACGCGGCGCTGGCAGCCGCAGCAGCGCTGGAGGCCCACCTCGCCGCGCACCACGCCGAGACGGCGGCATTCATCGTCGAGCCGCTGGTGCAATGCGCCACCGGCATGGCCATGTACGACGCCGAATACCTGCGCCGGGCACGCGCCCTGTGCGAGCACTACGGCGTGCACCTCATCGCCGACGAGATCGCCGTCGGCTGCGGGCGCACCGGCAGCTTCTTCGCCTGCGAGCAGGCCGGCATCATGCCGGACTTCCTCTGCCTGTCCAAGGGCATCAGCGGTGGTACCCTGCCGCTCTCGGTGGTGCTGACGACCGACGCCGTATATGCCGCCTTCTACGACGACAGCACCGCGCGCGGCTTCCTGCACTCGCATTCCTATACCGGCAACGCGCTCGCCTGCCGCGCCGCCCTGGCCACGCTGAATATCTTCGATGAAGACGATGTGATCAATGCCAACCGCAGCACCGCCGCGCGACTGAACGAACGCGCGGCGGCGCTCGCCGCCGATCCGCGCGTGCGCCACTTCCGCAACACCGGCATGATCTGGGCCTTCGATGCCGCGACCGACGACCCGCTGTTCGCGCGCCGCTTCCACCAGGCCGCGATGGCGCGCGGTCTGCTGCTGCGCCCGATCGGCAACACTGTTTACTTTATGCCGCCCTACGTGATTGGCAGCGACGAGATCGAGTTGCTCGTCGCCGGCACACAGGCCGCCCTGAACGATGTGCTGCCATGAGCGATTTCGATGCCGGGTTCGCCGAGTTGGATGCGCTGGCGCTGCGGCGCCGGCGGCGCGTCGTCGATTCGCCCTGCGCACCGCAACTCGTCGTCGACGGCCGCCCGGTGCTTGCCTTCTGCAGCAACGATTACCTCGGCCTGGCAAACGACCCGGCGCTGGTCGCAGCGGCGCAGGAAGGCGCCCGGCTCTATGGCCTCGGCTCGGGCGCCTCGCCGTTCATCAACGGGCACATGACGCCGCACGCCGCGCTGGAGCGCCGCCTGGCAGCGTTCGCGGGCATGGAACGCGCGCTGCTGTTCTCCACCGGCTACATGGCGAACCTCGGCATCGTGCCGGCGCTTGCCGGACGGGAAGATGCCATCTTCTGCGACCGGCTCAACCACGCCTCGCTGATCGACGCCGCACGCCTGTCCCGCGCCGAGCTCAATATATACCCGCACCTGGACCTGGCTGCGCTGGAGCGCGAGCTGGCCGCAGCGCAAGCGCGGCGCAAGCTGGTCATCACGGAGTCCGTATTCAGCATGGACGGCGACCTCGCGCCGCTGCCTGAGCTGCTCTTCCTCGCCGAGCGGCACGACGCCTGGCTGCTGGTGGACGACGCCCACGGCTTCGGCCTGCTCGGGCCGCAGGGCCGCGGCGCCGTTGCGCATTTCGGTCTTGCCTCGCCGCGCCTGGTCTATATGGGCACGCTGGGCAAGGCGGCGGGAGCGGCCGGCGCCTTCGTCGCCGGAACGCAGGACGCGATCGAGTGGATACTGCAAAAGGCGCGCACGTACATCTTCAGTACCGGTGAGCCTCCGTTGATCGCCCATGCGCTGCTAAAAAGCATTGACCTCATCGAACAGGGCGACGAGCGCCGCCGCCATCTCGCCGGATTGAACGCACTGCTGCACAGTTCAATGAAACTCAAGCGCTGGCGACTGCTGCCATCGGAAAGCGCTATCCACCCCCTGCTGATCGGAGAAAACGCGGAGACGATGGACGTGGCAAGCCGGCTCTTGGCGCACGGCATCTGGGTGGCAGGCATCCGCCCGCCGACGGTGCCCACCGGCACGGCGCGCCTGCGCATCACGCTTTCGGCGGCGCATACCGCGGCGCACGTCGTGCGGCTTGCGAAGACGCTCATGGAACTGGAATGAACCGCGCCTACTTTCTCACCGGAACCGACACCGGAGTCGGCAAAACCCTCGCGGCCTGCGCACTGCTTCACGCTGCCGCCGCGCAGGGCATGCGCACGCTGGGCATGAAACCGGTGGCGGCGGGCGGCAGCGAGGATGTCGACGCCCTCGTCACCGCGAGCAGCGTCGCCGCGCCGCGCGACTGCGTGAATCCCTACCTGCTGCGCGAACCGTTGGCGCCGCACATCGCCGCGCGCCGCGACGGCGTGACCATCGACATTGCGCACATCGCGCGGTGTTTCGGGGAACTGCGCGGGCTGGCCGATTTCCTCGTCGTCGAGGGCGTCGGCGGCTTTCGCGTGCCGTTGGACGATTCGCGCGACAGCGCCGACCTTGCCGTCTGGCTGGGGCTCCCGGTAATCCTGGTGGTGGGATTGCGCTTGGGCTGCATCAATCACGCTCTGCTGACAGCAGAAGCCGTGCGCGCGCGCGGACTATCCCTGGCCGGCTGGATCGCCAACCA
>Ga0307377_10000572_pt1 | contig 48264 bp, 75 predicted proteins | sample TR3MG_FD_202535 | JGI IMG/M metagenome (GOLD analysis project Ga0307377, IMG submission 202535) | Soil microbial communities from Risofladan, Vaasa, Finland - TR-3 | ecosystem: Environmental > Terrestrial > Soil > Coastal area > Acid sulfate soil | place: Finland: Risofladan, Vaasa | collected...
CCGCCCCTGTTCCTTGAGATCCTTGATCTGCGTATCCTGCTCAACGAGGAGCGCGTTGCGCAGGGCTATCCCGGCATCGAGCGAGGCAACGAACTCGGCGAGCGCGGGGTTGGCGTCAATTACGGGCTGGACTTCCGTGCGGAGCCGATTGTTCTCGGCATCGGTCGTCGTGACCTTACCGCGGAGGGCGGCGATGGTCGTGTCGCGGGCGTCAATCACGACCTGAGCCGTATCAACCCGGCCCTGAAGGGCGGCTAGGGCCACCTCGTCTGCGGCTATCCTGTCAAGCGACATGGCGTGGTCGGCATCGGTGATGCGCTGGAGTTCGGCATAGTCTGCCTTCGCCTTCACGAGGGCGGCGGTCGAGTTACAAGCGCGGTCAAGAAACGTCAGGCCGAGCAGAATTAGGGCGCCGACGAGGACGTAGGGCAGTAGGGGCAGAAACTTCTTCACAGTTCCGTTTCCACCTTCCCGTTCTTCACATCCGTCACGGTCCGTGTAGCGGCGAATGTCGCGTAGACTCCGAGTTCGGCGGCCACCGCCGCATCGAAGGGGAATCCGGCGAGGAAATGTTTAAGAATCCCCTCGACGAAAATAAGCCCGAGAAGAATCAATCCGGTGTTCGAGCGAGAAAGCGTCATCGTTAATTTCCCCCGTGAAATCAGGCGACTCCCGACACGGCAAATCAATGCGGGACAAGCCCGCTGTGCCTGATGCCGTCCCCTCCGGCTTGCGCCGGCCACTCCCGATATTTGGTTATAGGTGCTGTATTCACAGGCACCTCCATTTGCTGGTGGCGAGGGAGGAGAGAATCGAACTCCCGTCCCCGGATTTGGAGGCCGGGATGTTGCCACTACACCACCCCCCCGTGTATTTCCTAGGTAACTGGTTACAATTACCGGGGAATTGCCGACATCACATACGATACGGTCGCCCGTCGGCCCCGACTAGGCCCGACCGCCCGGCCCGCGCCAGGTCGGCCTTGATCTTCTCGACCGACTGAGCCACGAATTCCGGCGGGATCCCCTGAAACGACGCACCCAGCACCTTCGCCAGATGCTTCCCCAGGGCCACCTTCGAGGCCCGCCGGGCCAGCCGCACCGGAACGGGTATCTGAAGTTGAACGGTCCAGGCGATCATCGGCTCAGGTTGCTTCCCGTTCCCGTTGTTCGGCATCTTAACCTATCGTCCGTGAGAGATACTCCCGCGCGTCGGGTGACACATCCTTGTCCAACCAGTTCGACGCCCCGACGCTAACATATCCGTTACAGAGAAAGGCGTATACATCGGATGTCGCAACGCCAGCCTCTTCCGCCAGCCTAGCCACGTCCCGGGCTAGGTCGCCAGCCTTGCCTCTCTCGCTACCTGTCTTCTTTGCCACGTTTCGTGTATCAGGCATTGTGCTATCTCCCTTCCCCCTTCATTATACCACACTTGGAACCTTTCTGTCAACCCACGTTTGCCCTTTTTGGGCCAACCGCGCGGCCAAGTCGCTGATTATATTCGAGAAACTATTTTGAAAATAATTCTCCCCAGAACCTTTTTTCGCGGCCCGTTGGCACACTTTCTCCAAAACAGCCGAATCCCCCCTGTCAACCCCCGTTCGCGCCGCCAGATCCCCTGTGAGAAATCGCTATAAGAACCATTACACGCATCTGGAGGAGGACAGACCTTCCTCTTTCCGCTACCCTAGACCCCCTCAGGGTGTTGGTAGGGGGGGAGGGGGGAGGAGAAGAGAAGACAAGAGACAAGGAACAAGACTCTCTTCAGATAAGACCATACTGTGTGTGATACAGTATTAGGCTTAACAAGGTAGAGATAGGTGAGACGACACCATCAGCCCTTGACAGCTGGAGGTTGCTAGGTGGGAAGAAGAGAAGAGAAAAAAGAAAGAAGCAAAGAAAGAAGAGAAGAATCTTCTCTTTAAGACTATCTCACCAAAGAGATAGTCTTTCTTATCTTATCTTCTCTTAAGAGAAGAAGAAGAGAAGAGAAGAAAGAGAAGAGCGCGCCGCCGTCCTATTTTGAGGACAGTCTGACCGGGGCACGCCCGGGAGCTCGCCGGCAGAGGATCCTGGGGAGTGTGAAGACGGCCCCGCCGAACGGACCGCGACCGGGGACGGCGCACGATAACATGGCCGGGGTTGGTATGCGGCAACAAGGTTAGTGAGGAGCGGCGCCGCGTTTCTCCTAGGGACAAGCTCTGGGGCGCGGGCTGATATATCACCGGAATATCACAGATAACACTTGACAAGGGCCGGTCATTGTCTTATATTGTATAATGCCGATGATTTCAGGGGCGAACGATCGCCGGGAAAGGAGCGAGAAAGGGGACTTGACAATGGGGGAGAATAGGGTTATTTTGGGGGTAATGAAGCTCAATGTCGGGCGGCCGGGGCGGACGCTGGAGATTATCGTCTCTGTGCTTCTTGCCCTGTTTGTGCTATTCGTACTGGTCGACAAGCTGCGCATTTTTGTCAGATTATTCCATGAGTAGCCACGAGATGAAAAAAGCCGACTCTGTTCAACTCGGGGTCCGCATCCCGCGAGAATGGGCCGAACAACTAGCCGCCCTGGCTAGCCGCGAGGTCCGCACCGTGTCGTCCATCATTAAGCACGCAATCCGAGAATATCTCGATGCGCGGCTAACTCCGCCGCCCCCAGCCTCTAAGTAACTCCTAACCCTCCACCCGTCCCCTGATTTCCTGATGTGTAATGTATTACGAAGTATTGCTAAATAATGCTTGACAATCACTCCCTCCGGTAGTATATTAATACCAGAGGAGAAAGCCAAGATGCAAGTTTTAAGGAACGAGGAACGGGGCAAAGAACGCCCCCTGTGGTGGAGACACCCGAACGGCCCCCGAGTCGCCGCCTGTCGGCACAACTACTATGCCGCAGTCAAGATCGACATCGGCCACTTCGGAGCTGTCCGGGTATTTGTCTGCGCCATGTGCGGACATCATAAAATCGTTTAGGTCGTAAGCCCCGAGGCGTGAGCCCGGGCAGGCCGGAGGTCGAATCAGATGGACAAGACGAAACACACGCCGGGGCCGTGGACAGCACACGACGATGACGGGACAGGGACTCTGCCCTGCGTCCTGTCGGACAAGGTGACTGCGGGGGGCAATTTCTATGTCGCCCAGTGCAATATCTTTGAGGATGCCGTGGCCATCGCCGCCATCCCTGATCTATTGGCGGCCTGCCTCCACGCATCTATGTCCTGCCACCATCCCGCCTGTAAGTGTCATGGCGAGTATTCGGCCAACCCTGAACGATACTGCACCTGCCATGTCCAAAAGGCGCGTGCCGCTATGGACAAAGCCGCAGGGAAATGACCATGACCCAAACCACCTACACCCGCGCACACCTTGACCGCGAGGCTCGGCAGGCCGTGGCCACCTTCAGGCGCACCCTGCCGGCCAACATCCGGCGCACCGTCAAGGCTGACGGCTGGAGGCTCCGGGTCGGCGACTGTCCAACGCTCGTCGCGCAATTCCACGACGACAACGGCCCGCACGATATCAACATCGCCATTTAACGCGAGGGAGAAACAGACAGACAGAAACGACGGCCGCGCCCCTGGCCGGGACGACCTCCCCCGGTCGGGGGCCAAGCGGCCCACTAACAGGGGGTTAGTCAGGGGGCTGGAAAAAGGCCCAACCGCTTGACCCCGTGAGGGTTAAGGCGGAGGACGAGGCACACGACGAGCGGACCCAGACGGGCCCTGCCCGGATGGGCGAGCGGGCCCAAGGGAGGTCAAAGAGAATGAAGAACAAAGAGGAGAAAGAAGCGGCCCGCGCTTTCATGAGGGGGCGATTAAACTACTATCCCAGTCCCTTTAAGAACTTCTATACCTTTGACGAGAGGCTGTTTGATGGCGTTCACTTTACTAAAAAGAACACAAAAACAGGACGGGAAACGAAATATTCAGCCTTTCTAATCCTCACGTCGAGCGGACCCTCAATAGCATTACTTAGGGAGAAATAATGAGCGACCTTGCCTGGATTTACCTGGAAATTGCCTTGCGAATTAGACAAGAGGCGACGGCGCCCGCAATATTCTTCCTGCTCTATAAAAGAGCAATCAACCGGAAGGAGATGACCTTTGAAAAATAAGAAAATAACTAAAACGATGATGTTGGAAAGACTTGAAAAGCTCCGGGCCGCGTGTTCGACACACGATTTTGAAGATTACGGCCCCAGCTGTCCAGAATGTCCTTGCGGAGACTGTGAAACAGAGTTGATCGCCATTCGAGACATTATCAAATCAAGTGGCAAAATACTTTTCATTAACACCAAGAATGGAAAACGCGCCGAACGCTGGTCAGCCGCCGCTCGGTTCAAAACCGTGATCGCCATCGCCAAGGCGAAGGGGGAGTAATGTTCACGGCTCTCATCGTCTGCGTTTTCGCACTGCTCTGGGTCGTCATCGAGGACGCGCCGGCGGACATCTGGGGGAGGCGGAAGAAGTGATACTCAAGATCCTCGTGACCTGGCTCTGGGCCGGCTGGACACTGGCACTGGGACTTCACACCTTCGGATTCTGGGAGAGGGGAGGGGAGCATGACTAAACTAAATGGGAAATCAATCAAGCGAGAGATGACCGCGGGCCGGTATCAGCTCATCATCGAGCTCGACGAGCGGACCCAGATGGTCAGGATGTGGGAGAAGGGGAGCCGTACCCATTACCAGCTCCCGGCCATGTCGATCTTCACCATGATGATTTGGGACGGTACAATAAGCAAATAAGGAGAAAAACATGAACAAGCCGACGAAGGGACCGTGGAAACGGGCGGGAAGAGAGCCGGAAAGGCACGCCGTCCGCATCGTCAACAAAGACGGGATGCTCGTGGCTGAAGCAAGGGCCGCGGGCGGCCCGTGGTTTGAGGCCGACGGCAATGCCCTCCTCATTATCGCCGCCGTGAACTCGTGCTTCCAGATCAACCCCGACAACCCCCTGGCCGTGGCCGAGGCGTTGCCGGAGCTGGTCGAGGCGGCTCGTGACCTCTGGTTGAAAACCGCCTTGATTCCGGTTGACTGGAAGAACCCGGAGGCGAAGGAACTGTCGGCAAATGCGGTCCAGTCAATGGATGCCGTTCATGCCGCCCTCGCCAAGATCGGGGCCAAGTAAGCAAATAACGACAATGACTGTCGTTAATCGCATACGACGAATGGCCGAGCGGACCCTGTATCACCCGGGGCACTTGACAAGGCGACGACCGGACCCTATATTATCTAGTATCTTTAGGGGCCTAGGAGGATTAGACCATGTGTTTGCGCCGTATTGTGTCTCTCTCTGTCAAGGTTTGCCGGAACTGTCATCGGCTCATGCCGGCCGTCTCTATCCACTGTCCGCGGTGTGGCCGGTTCGACCTCACGGCGATCCGCTGCCGGGTAGACAAGCTGGACCTGAAAGACTACTACCGGACGTTTCGGGAAGGCGCCTAAAACAACTACCAACCGAAACGCTAACCCCAAAAGCCGGGCGGGCCGCCCGTGACGGCGGCCCCAGAGGATCCTTCACAATTTAAGCGGGGAGCGGCGTACTCTAAATTGAGTACAGTCGTACTCAAATCGGTTACGATTGTAACCCGAATTGACGGCCTCCCGGCTCCGATAAGTCGGGGACACCGCTAAAAAGGGGTGAGTTTGTAGTCATCCATATGGGGGGAAATCGCTAGTTGACATAATCCAGTAAAAAACAGGCTTTTTTGTAGTCAACTTGTGTTGCAAATAAACAAGATAAGGGAAAACGTGTTGTCAAGACAGCCTATCTATTACTATCTAAACGACTTGACTTTTCTGTGACAACAGATAACGCCCATGACTACAAATGACGTCACGATTCTTGTAGTCCGAATGTTGTCAACGCTACTTGCGGCCCATCAACGACTTAACCCCTCTTGGTCATCGACCTACACGGCGCGGCCCGATGCTCCCCCCGAGAGCGGGGAGCGGCCCCGTTATCAACCCCTTCCCCCTAGAACCCCTATCCTAAGAGAAGATCTTATAAGACTCTTCTCTTACTTCTCTTAAGAGAAGATAAGAATAAAACCCCGTAGAACATAGAGACGGCCGTTGATTAACACTTGTGATAAGTATCCAGTGTTATAATGCCACGTTATTCCGGTGGGACATTATAACTGCCGCACAACACCGCGGTCCGTGCTATCGTGTGTTCTGCGGTACACCCCATTATATGGGGTAGGACGGCCTTAGTCGCATAAGAGTTAGTATGTCCACCGGGTACATTGTGACTGGGGTGATACTTAGGTCGTGTGATTCCAGCAGGTAATGACGATGCGGCCGAGGGCTTCCACCCGGTCTCGTTGACGACCCCAGAAGGCCACGGGTTTGATCTCGGCGCCGATGATGGGTTCAAGGATGAGAGCCCCCTTGTCTGAGACCCAACTTCGCCGCGGCTTGGGGCCGTCTAGGTCCACTAGGTATGATTCGCCGTCCTTCATCACCGTGTCCCCGATATCCACGACTAGCCAGCAGGAGGCGTGGTCCAACTTCGTTTCCGGGCATTTCCAAACGATGAGTGGTCGGTCCTTGAAGTTCTTGAGGAGGCCGTAGTCTAGTACGCAGTAGCCGGCGATGTCCTGGTCGGTAATGACCTTGCTTCGGAGCGGGGTTTCCGAATTGATGACCGGGATGGGCTTGCCCTGCGTTTTGAGCATGATTTCGGCAAGCTTCGGCGCCGGAGACTGACCGTTCACGAAGATCGCGGGTTGCCGCGCTTCAAGCGGCTCCGTCTGAAAGAACTCCGCGACCGAGATCCCCATGCCCTCCTCTGCGAGCTGTCGAATCATGATCCACTGCGGGTTGGCCGCATGGCTCTCAAGCCGGGAGATAGACGTGCGTTGGATTTTCGTCTTGTCCGACAGCGCCGCTTGCGACAGCCCGAGAGCCTTCCGCTTTGCCTTCAGGTAATACCCGAAGGGCTTTCCGATCGCACTCATTGAAACTCCTTTGTTTTATCCTTGCCCCGGTCTTCCCTAGATAATGACAATATACACCCGTGCTACATCGTTGTCAAGTTTTTTATTTTTTGACGGGTCAACGTCTTACTGGAGCGACTTGACAAGAGTGCTGAAATGTGCTATACTAGAGTAGTGAAATAGGACTGACAACACAGGAGGAATGACGCATGGCGATCGGCTGGGTTCCGACAGGGACGGCGAGACAGCGGGACGGGGTAACGGCCCGGACTAATGTTTATGACCCGTCCTGGCCTGGTATATCGGGCGCCTGGTTTCCTCGGACGAAGGTCGGGATAGGTAGCCGAGGATATATTTTTAACAGGAGGAATGAATGAAAGAACCGTATGGTGATGGAAGACCTCTACATCCGCTATGTAAAAACTTCACGGAACTGGCGGCCTATCTGCGGGACATCGACCCAGCGGCGGCCACGAGCATCGCCAAGTCCATCCTGGAGCGGGTGGACATCCCTGAGTTGCGGGAGTTCGTTGCCCCGGCCAAAGAGGAGTGGGAGGACGTGACGGGAGAAATGAAAGTCCTGACAAATAAGGACTACCAGGATGGCGAGGTTTCTATCGCGCACTCAGACGGGAACGGGCTCATTGACCTATTCCCCAACGGAACGTGGCGCGTGTGGGGCTACGCCAAAATGAAGGTTGAGGGAAGCAAAATCTGGCGGAGGAGCGTCTGATGTCAGAAACACTAATCCTTAACGCGGCGCGGAGGGGGCGCAAACACAGTCTCGAAACCCGCGCAAAGATTTCGGCGGCAAACCGGGGTCGTAAACTCAGCCCCGAAACATGCGCCAAGATAAGTGCGGCCCAGATGGACAACAAGAAATGTCTCGGCTATAAGCACACCCCAGAAACCCGTACAAACATGAGCACGGCCATGAAGGGGAACAAGCATGCGTGGAAGGGCGGCCGAACCATTGGGGGCGCGGGTTATGTTCTTATTTCTTCACCGACCCACCCGCACAAGGATTGTAAAGACTATGTCTATGAGCATCGCCTCGTGATGGAGGCCCACATGGGCCGCCCCCTCTTGCCGACCGAGGTTGTTCACCATGGCCCTGGGGGGAAGAGCGACAACCGCATCGAGAATCTGACGCGGTTTGACTCTCAGTCTGACCACGCGTCTTGGCATTATCAAAATGAAAAGGAGAAGTAATTATGGGTGACACATTGATTCTAAACGCGGCCGTTGCTGTTCAAACTATCTATGAAAATACGGCCAGGGGCTCCGGCAAGCCGTTCTGGAACGTCGTCACGGATTCCAAGGACAGGTTCACCGCCTTCAGCCGGGACATCGTGGCACCGCTGATAAACGGTCGGCCATCGACGGTCATCCAAGGCCGCGACGGGGCGCCCGACAGCCTAGCCTATAACCTCAACCCGCCGTTGAATACGATGCTGTTCTTCGAGGCCCGGGCTACCGGGAAGGTACTCGTGCCGACCCCGGCGGGGACAGCCGAGCCAGCCGTGCCGCAGGCCGTGGCCCCCGCCATTCCGCCCGTTAACCCCACGCCGACGCCCCCGCCCGCCTACAAGCCGCCCTATCGCGCCAACACGGGCTACCAGAAGAGTGGGGGTAGCTGGAAGCCCCGGGATGAGCGGCCCGGACTCGTGACGATGACTGAGGCTTACGCCAAGGACATCGTGACGGCGATCATCGGGAACAACGACGACCTCAAGACCACAGACCACGACGCGGTGGTGCAGTGGGCAAGGGACGCAACGCTGAAGCTGGCCAAGGAACTCCTCGACTACACGCTGGCCGAGGTCAAGGCACTCGGGTTCAAGCTGGAGCCGGAGAAGTGAGCCTACTCCGCTGGTGGAGAAGGCTGAGGCTCCGCCGCCGATACCGGCAACTGATTTACGTTATCCGCCGGGTCGAGGCTACTCAGCAGGCCCTCGGCTGGCCGCGGTGGAAGAAACAGCAGTTCTGGCACGACTTCAAGTACGGGACGCGGGGCCGCGAGGCCCTTATCAATATCCTGAAGGGGGCCTGATATGGGCGTTCCGGGTTTTAAGCATTCTGTTGAAAGCCGAGCCAAGATGGCTACGTCCAAGAAGGGAAACAAAAACGCACTAGGCCACAAGATGTTTAGGGGCGTCTGCGTGGGGGCCGGGGATGGGTATATGCGGGTATTCTCTCCTACCCATCCGCATCACCATGCTGACGGCTATGTTTTAGAACATCGCCTTGTAATGGAGGCCCACTTAGGGCGGACATTACTCCCCACCGAAATTGTGCATCATATAAACGGCATTAAAGATGATAACCGCATTGAAAATTTAGAGCGGTTTGATTCTCACTCCGGGCATACGCAACGGCATCATTCCCGCAAACAGGAAGACCAATGAAACCTTATTTCTTCCGGCGTCCGACCGTAGCCGCCGACAAGCGGGCCAAGCGGTATCAGGCCAAGCAACGGGAACTCGACACGCCCCGGCTCGGGCGGGGCCGGTCGTTCATCCTGTCCATTCTACGACTCGCCGGGGGTCTATTTGGAGCGCGGGAGGAGCTGGCCGCGTGGCTCAGGACGCAGGATACGGGGCTCCCCATCCATATCGTCAAGGCCGCCCGGGACAAGTCACTCGCCGCGGCTCAGGCGAAGCGGGAGCGGCGAATGGCAAGGAACCTGCGGTGGTGGAGTCGGGATACTACATGGAGAAGGGCGTGAGGGTAGTCAAGAAGAACGTCTACTACTGCGACTTCTGCAAAAAGCGGGGCCTCCGATCGCTCAAGACGCATGAGGCCCATTGTACCTTGAACCCCGACCGGACCTGTCGCCTATGCAAAGAAAAGGTGGACTACCGGGCCCTCGTCGATAAGCTCCCGTTCACGACCGAGGAAAGAGAATGGCCCGGGAATCATTATTCGGTCAAGTCAGCCGACCTCATGGACCTTGCTGGGAATTGTCCCATTTGTGCCTTGACCGTCCTCCGCTTGTTTATGAGAAAGAGGAGCGATGACGCCTGGGGTTTTCAGACCGATTTCAACTTCAAGGCCGAACTTGAATCCTGGTGGAAGGATGCCAACGAGGCTGCCGAGAGGGACCTTTATGACGACTGACGACAAGACACGGAGGAGAGCATGAAAGTCAAGAACCTGCGGATAAGCATTAAACCCGTTTATCGCGTTCCGATAGACGGCATCTCGGTCAGGAGCGACACCCGCGCAGACTTAAAAGGCTTATGTGACGCACTCGGCCTTGAACCTGAGATAGGCGAGGAATTCACCCTCTATTTTGAAACCGCAACCATGCCAACATTTAAAACATGGCTCATAAACGCGGATATCAAAGACCTTCGTATTCTTTTGGATGAATTCTCAAAACGCGGAGTTGACCTGTCCGACATTGAGGGGATGGAAGATAGATACCGCATGGCGCTGGGGGAGGTTAAGCCATGAGCGACAAGAAAGAGAAGACCATCGTTGCCATACAAATCGAACTTCCGACTCAGTTTGTGGTGCAACTGCCGCCTGAATTCTGGCCCCGGCTTTGTATCACCGTGAGCGACATTCTCCGGCTGAACGAACCCAAGGACTCCGAATTCTTCCCGCTCGTCTGGAAGGCGGACTGATGTCACTCACCAGCTTTATCTGTCGTGCGCGAAACGGGGAAGAAGTCCCCCTCGACTACTGTTTCCGTCAATGCCCCCACCGTTGCCACCCGCTACCGATACTGGCCGGTCTAGCCGATGACCGGGGCCACGAACCGGGAGTATACCACGTCACCGAGATATTCAACCCGCCGAAGGTCGTCTATCTCCACCGCCACGAGGACTACGCCGTTGAACCGGAGTCACGTGCCTACACATCCTTCGGGACGGCCTATCACCTCATGGTCGAACAGGGTCAGTTATCACTAGATAAACTAGGTATAACGGACAACGCCATCCTGGACCACGACCCGCGGGCCACCTTCCGCGCGGATATCAAGACCGACCAGGGGACGGCCATCCTGACGGGCCGCGCCGACCGCTACGAGCCGGACACCAAGACCCTCTGGGACTACAAGACCGAGAAGTTGTATTCCATCAAGCGTTATCTGGCCGGGGACTGGGAGGGAGTGAAGCACGTCTTCCAGCTATCGACCTACCGGACGTTCATGTTCCCCGAGGCCGAGCGGCTGATGCTGTCGTGTCTCGTCAAAGACCACGGATATCAGGCGAAGGTCAGGGACGGAATCCAGCCCATCGTCAACGTCGAGGTGCCAATTATTCAGTCCGGGCTTATCCGGGAGATGGTCGCATCCAAGATCGGGATCCTCCTCCAGAACGAGGCCGACCCCTCGACTATCCGCGACTGTACGCCCGAAGAGCTGTGGGGGGGCAAGCGTTGCGAAGAGTATTGTGCGGTGCGGGAATTCTGCTTGCAGGGATTAGCAAACAACGGAACAAGGAGCGGGTCACATGGGCGTAACAAAAAAAGATAAATTATTGGTCGAGACGCGATGCGATTTATGCGGGGAGTCGATGGGGACGAGCCTCATCGACCCCGAAGAGTACGGGGACTGGCTCAAGCACACGACCGACCTCCTGACGTTCGACATCCCCGTGGGGTCGAAGATGAAGAAGCGACCACTCCTCCTCTGCTGGGACTGCATCAAGGCGCGCGGGCTGGTCAAGGAATACGACCGGCGGCTCAATGACCTGACGTACCCGCGGGAGAAAAAATAATGTCCCGGCCCAAGGGGTTTGTTTGCCCGGAAGCAACGAGAGTTAAAATTGCGGCGGCCAAGCGGGGAAAACCAAACCCCCTCGTTCGCGGAGTGCGGCACGGTCGGTGGAACGGAGGCCGGAGGAAGACCGGGCGCGGGTACGTCGTCGTCTTGGCCCCCGGCCACCCTTACGCCGATTGCAACGGCTATGTCTATGAACATCGCTTAGTTATGGAAGCCCACCTTGGGCGACGCCTCCTACCCACCGAGGTCGTCCACCATATCAACGGCCTTTTAGACGATAACCGTATTGAGAATCTTATGCGGTTCGATTCCCAGACCGACCACCTGACATGGCACCGGGAAATCCGGGGGAAATCCGATGCGCTATAAACAATGCATTTTAGAAGACCACCGGCTCCTGCGAAAATTTTGCACCGCCATGGATCACCACTATGGTTGTAAATCTGCCTTTGGCACTAGCCACGATTCGTATGGTCAATGCAAGGCTTGCCCGTTGGCGTGTGCGGAGGCGGCCGAGTATTTAATCAATCTTAAGAATATGCCGATGGGCGAGGCCGTGAAGGCCACGCTCCGCGGCCCGATCTCCGCAGAGGAAGCCTACGAAATCTTAACCGCCTACGCCAAGGAGCGTGCGCCCTACCCGGACACCGACCTCAAGCCAAACGAGGTAGCGGCCGCCATGACCAGAAAACTCTACGGTCCGAACGACCCGGAAGAGGGGGGAGAATGAACCCCATCTTCAAGGCCGCGCTGGGCTACCTCGGGCGGGGTTACTCCGTCATCCCCGTTGCCAAGTCCAAGAAGCCGCTCATCGAATGGGCTGAGTACCAGACCCGTAAGCCCCGGGCTGACGAGGTGCAGGGTTGGTTCGAACGATTCCCCGATGCCAACGTAGGGATTGTCACCGGGAAGATCTCCGGCCTCACCGTCATCGACTGCGACAGCAAGCAGGGGATAGACGCCGTGGCCCGGGCCGCCGGCGAGAACTTTGTTTCACCAACCGTTGAAACATCCCGGGGTGTTCAATACTACTGCCAATTCGACCCTGCGGCCGTGAACCGGCACACGGTCATGGAGGACGTGGACATCCGCTCGGAGGGTGGCTTCGTCGTGGCCCCACCGTCCGTCCACGCCTCGGGCCGAACCTACGCTTGGATAGAACCGTTCACGCTCGACAACGTGCCCTTGCCCTTTGTGCCAGCGACCCTACTTGGCGCGGTGGTTGGCCCCGCCGTCATCAAGAGGGAGGGAGCTATCACCAACGCCTACGCGAAGGGCAAGCGGCACGACTCTATCCTCCACGTTCTCAAGACCGCCGCCGAGGGCGGCCTGGAGCGGGACTGGCTCGTGGACCTGGGTCGGCGGCTGGCCATGTCCTGCAACCCGCCCTACCCCGAAAAGCAGTTAGCCGAAGAGGTCAGGGGGATGGTCGATTGGGTCGTCAAAAAGGACCGGAACGTCACCCAAGAGGTCCGCGACTGGGTGCTGACATCGGACGGAATCTTCTCGACAACAGACATCTATCACCGACTACAAATGACTACAAGGGAGGGCCAAAAGGCTGTCGTTGTTACACTTATGCGCCTGCGGGAAGAGGGAATTATCGAGAAGTACGGGAAGAAAAACGGGGTCTTCCGGCGGGTCGAAAGAGATGTTGTCAACATGGATTGGAAGGGGGCAGAGGTCAAGACCTTCGACATCGACTGGCCGTTGCTCATCGGGACGTTCTTCCAGACCTACCCGAAGAACCTGTGCGTGTTCGCCGGCTACAAGGACACGGGCAAGACGACGCTGGCCCTCGACATCATCAAGCGGAACATGGCGCGGCACGATGTCCGATACATGAACAACGAGATGTCCCCGGAGGAGTTGAAAATGCGGCTCCTCCAGCACCAGGACTTGACTATCAACGATTGGAAGTTCGAGGCCATCGAAAGGGGCGACGACTACGAATCCGTCATCGACCCCAACGGCCTGAACGTCATCGACTACATCGAGCCGGGGGATGAGGTCTATAAGGTTGGAACGACCCTGCGGCGGATCCATGAGAAGCTGGATAAGGGGATCGCCGTGATAATGCTCCAGAAGAAACGGCGGCAGGTGCTGAAGTCGGGGGCCGCAGCGGGGGAGCTCGGCTACGGGGCAGAGTACACTCTGCTCCGGCCGCGGCTCTACATCACGCTGGACCCGAACGTAGCCCGGGTCGTGTCGGCTAAGAACAGGGTTCCCGGCGTCGAACACAGTCCCGTCGGGAAGATAATGCCCTACAAGATAGTCGGGGGCTGGAAGGTCATCGAGGGGGCCGGTGAATGGATGACCGAGGAGGCCCTGAAGCTGGCGAATCCCCTCATGCCGAGGAGGATATTCAGTTGATTATCTGCGGCGATGCCTTGACCGAACTCCGCAAGTTGCCGGACGAGTCCGTGAATATGTGTGTCACGTCCCCGCCGTATTGGGGGTTGAGGGATTACGGCACGGCGAAATGGGATGGCGGCGACCTCGAGTGCGACCACAAGGAAAAGACAGCGCGGCATGATGGGGGCCGAGAAAACACGCAAGGGTTCCACGGCTCTGCGGCGGCCAACAGCGATAAGGGGGCGATGAATTATAAAGACGTTTGCCCGAAGTGCGGTGCTCGCCGCGTTGACGCCCAACTTGGGCTTGAGAAAACGCCGGAGGAATACGTCGGCAAGATGGTCGAGATATTCAGAGAGGTTCGGCGGGTGCTGAGGAAGGACGGGACGCTGTGGCTGAACCTGGGGGATTCGTATGCTCAGGCGAAGGCCGGGGGAAATGACGGGGTTCCCCTGGAGTGGCAACGCCCAAGCCGGGCCAATAAAAGCAACATGCCGAAAACTTATCCGGGGCTGAAACAAAAAGACCTCGTAGGCATCCCCTGGCGCGTGGCCTTCGCGCTCCAGGCCGATGGCTGGTGGCTACGGCAGGACATCATCTGGGCGAAGCCGAACCCGATGCCCGAGAGCGTCAGGGATAGATGTACCAAAGCGCATGAGTATATCTTCATGCTATCGAAGAACGATAAGACTATCCTCTGGCGGGCCAAAGATACGCTCGAATGGTCTTATGAACCCGACCTCTCGGAGATTTTGGGTTATGACGAAAAGGGAAAGCCAATCAAGCGATGGCTTGGCTTTTCATATTGGTATGACGCGGAGGCGGTGAAGGAGCCGGGGAGACTAAGATTCGATGAGCGCCCCTTCGGTCAAGCTGGAGGAAACAGACACGGAGACGAGGGCCGAAATTATAAACAAAAAGCCCCCGCCGGTTGGGGCACGGGACCAGGGGGACACTCATCCGTTACCCATAACGTTGGGACGATGGAAGAACGCAAAAGAAGGACCGACAAGCAACGCGGCCACGGCCGTCGCCATAACGGATTCAACGACCGATGGGATGCGACGGAGAAGGCCGAACAATGCTCGGGCATGGTGAATCTCCGCTCCGTCTGGCCCATCGCAACAAGGCCGTTCCCTGGGGCGCACTTCGCTACGTTTCCGCCGGAGATTCCCGAGCGGTGCATCAAGGCCGGGTGTCCGAAGGGCGGGACTGTCCTCGACCCGTTCTTTGGGGCGGGGACAACGGGGATGGTAGCCCTGCGGCTAGGCCGGGAGTTCATCGGGATTGAGCTGAGCCACGACTACTGCGAAATGGCCAAGAAACGAATCTACGGGGAGCTGATGGAGGCAACCCCGTGACCAAAAACGCCTATAAGAGAGTTTGCCGCGCCCGCCGCCGGGGGGTTGGGGGTTTATTTTCACAGCCAGGAGAAACGCATGGCGATTTTTGATTGGACGTGCTTTATCTGCGGCAGGACATACAAGGACCTCCCGGCCGCGCCGAAGAAATGCCAGGGGTGCCTGCGGTCAGTGTTCTACAAGGTTCCGACGGCCCCGGCGATCCGGTTCAAGGGTGAGGGCTGGACGAAACCCAACACGAAGGAGGACTGATATGACCAACCCATTTGAGGCGGTCATCAATTCAATTTTTAACCATCGGCAGATGTTCGGCCACACCTGGTCGAAGGAACTAAACGACCAATACGGTTTCGCCATCCGCGTCCTCGAAGCGGCGGGGGATGAACTTGTTTCTTGGGCAGATAGGCTAGACAGGACGGACCGCAGATTCAATAGCCCGATTGGGAAGTTGCTCAGGGCCATTGTTACCGCCCCGCCGGACAAGGAGGGCAAATGACTATCGCAGAGGCATTAGAAATCGTCCGTGACCAGATGTTTGGTCTGGGGACACGAGACCATGGATTCTTAACTAGGGTTAATGCGATGCGGGTTATCCAACCCATTCTCGAAGCGGCGGCGAAGGTGGATAAGGTTGAATCAATGGCGACCCTGTCTGTCCTTCGGAACGCGGTCGGTCCGATGTCATACCGTGTTTATGGGGCGGCAGAAGAAATCCGCGCCCTCCTCGCCGCCCTGCCGGACAAGCCGAGAGAGGAGTAGGGAGATGAGACATCGAATGATAGACCTAGACAAAGATTTCCTGTCGGACACACCGACGCGAGATATGAGAATCGCCAGCGACGGCAAGCCCTTTGACGTTGACTACATTCCCGGGGACACGGGACCGGGAGAGGTCGAAATAATCCAATTCCTTCGCCCCGATGGTCGGCGGCGCAGGATGACGGCGACAGTGGGCGAAGAACTCGCCGCGAAAGCGGGGGGCCTCATTATCTCCGCCGAGGAACTTGGAACCGGAGAAGTTGCCATCTATGTCCGCAGAAAGGACGAACCCGAAGAAACCGAGCATTTAGAGTTGGCCGAAAACGGCCCGGGGAAAAACTCACCGAACGAGGTTTTGAAAAGAATGATTGATAAATACGGAGCAAAGCCATGAGCACTAAGGGCGGGGCGGGCGGCAACCGGAAATCCTCAAAGGCTAATCAAGCGAAGAGGAAACGGTATAACTCTTCGGGCCGTGCGGTCACGAACGCTATCCGCAACCTTGAGAAGCACATGAAGAAATACTCGCCCGGCGGGGAGGACGCGATGGCCGCGGTCGTCCTGGCCAGGCTAAAGGGGGAGAGATGAACGACACCAAGAACATCGTTCTGACGGCCCAGAACCAGGACGGGGATAGTCTCGTGCTGACCATGGGCTGGGACACCGACCTAAGCGGACTCGTAGACGCTTTCCGGGCTATCGCGTTCTGGCTGACCTACCAAGCCCAGACGATTGACGAGTACCTGCCTGACCCGTTGCGGGAGTGGAGTTATGACGACGAGCGGGAGCCGGATGAACCCGGCCCCGAGGGTGGATGCTGATGCCCTACATATCCCAAGACAAGCGGGCCGAGGTGCGGCAGGACGGTTTTGCCGACACCCCCGCCAAACTTGCCTACATCATCTTTCAGGCGGCGATGGATTTCCTGCGGACCCAGCCCGCAACGAACTGGGACACCCTGAGCGACGCGCACAAGGCGATGGTCTGCGCGGAGCGGGAATTTTATAGACGGCATATCGCCCCGCATGAGGACGAGGCCATCAAACGTAACGGGGACGTGTTTTGAGGAGGACAAAAAAATGCGCCGAATTTTCATAAGTGGACCCATTACTCCCCGCGGCCGTCGGGGGGATTGCGGGGGACACCCCGCCGTCGAGTACATCTTTAACATCAAGGACATGATACTCGCCGCTAACCAGCTCGCCCGGAAGGGCTGGGCTCCCTTTTGCCCCGGCGTGGACTTCCTTAACTTTCTCTTGTCGGCCCCCGATGAACAGCTCTTGGAACGAATCTGGGGTATCGACCTGGCGTGGCTGGAGGTGTCGGACGCCATCCTGATGCTCCCCGGCTGGGAGCGGTCCGAGGGTTCGCGGATGGAGTACAGCAGGGCCGTCGAACTCAGGATGCCGATTTATCTATCCGTTGACAGTGTTCCAGAGGAAAAATGATAAGCAGCGAGGAGTAAAGATGTGCGATTGCTACGAACACAAATGTAAGATTTGCGACAACGAGGTTCCCATCCATATCGGGGACTTCGCCTTTCCCCGCGAGGATGTCGAGGTGTGGTGCCACCAGCATCTTCCAATCGAGGTTCCGGGGGTAGAGATTTTTCAGTACCCAACCTGTGCCATTCGCCTTTGTAGTGGGCGCCTTCGCCCGTGGGATGAGTGTGTTCATCCCAATACCGGCACAAGCGAGTCAATAGCCTGGAAGCCGATGGAGGCGGTGCCCGATGAACGCATCTGACCGGGACGCCCGAATCCGGGCATTGTTCGAGGAGGACTTAGGGCTCCTCCAAAGGAAGGGCCATGACTATTCTGGTGATGACGATTGCCTTCGCAATTTTCGAGATTTCGGCTGGTTTGGAATACTGGTCCGCCTCGCTGACAAAATCAGCCGTCTTAAAACTTTGGCTAAACATAACGATCCTCGGGTGGGCGATGAATCTTTTCTGGACACTCTAGCGGACATCCGTAACTACGCCTACCTATTACAGGTCGTCTATGAGGAGAAAAACGATGCCAAGATTGCGCCGTAAGGCTCGGCACTGCCGTCAATGTGGCCAGCCCCTGCATACGCCCCAGACCGGGCTATGGTTTTTCTGTGACGAGTCTTGTCAGGTCAAGTACGCCGAGAGCCACGAGCCGGACACCGACCCCGGCCACCTGCTCGATACCCGACCGACAGACGAAGATAACGACGGTCAGGTGAACACCCTGACCCCGATTGAGGAGAGAGGGTAAGCCATGAAATTCTGTATTCGTAAACGCAAAATTATCATTACCGAATGGGACAAGAACGACCCGTTAGCCCCATCGCCGTTGCCCGAGAATCTAGACGACTTGAAATCCTGGATGGAAACAGAGTGCGTGAAGCAGATGGCGCGGGAAGCACAGCGAATGGCCCCCCCGGCCCCGATAGAGGAGGTGGGGTGATGAAGGACGGATACAAGCTCCTAGTCCTCTTCGACCCGCACATTCAGACTAAGCCGGATGGTCACGGGGGTTGGAGGCCAGCCACGGCCAAGGCACTAGAAACAGCTCTCCGCTTCGGGGAGTTCTGGAAGCCGGACGAAACCATTGTCGGCCAGGACTTCATGGAGTTCGGCCCCATCTCCTACTGGGAGCGGCATAACAAGCTCGATATGGAGGGACGGCGACTGGCCCACGACTTCGAGTATGCCAACGGGATCCTCGACCGCGTGTGTAACTTCACCCGGAAGAAGATAGTCTGGCAACCCGGAAACCACGACTTCTGGATGACCCGCTACATCCAAGAGCGGCCGGAATTGAAAGACCTCATCGACGAGGCGAAGATGCTCCGGTTTGCGGAGCGGGAAATCCAACCCATGGAGTACGGCCTCGTCTACCGGGTCGGGAAGGCGGCCTTCGCGCACGAACTCCTGCGGAACCGCAAGACGTTCACGACCAAGTACCACTCGGCGCGGATGGCCGAGGACTACGGCAAGACCATTTTCTACGGTCACTTTCACACCTACCAGGGCTATACGCGGGTGACGTACGACAACCAGCCGAATACATCTGTGAGTATCGGGTGTCTATCCGACCTGAACCCGGGCTGGTGCCGCCACGCCCCGAACAACTGGGTCAACCAGTTCCTGTTCATGGAGTTCGATCGGGCGGGGCATTTTACTTGGTACGCCCCCATCCTCATCGGGGGCAAGTTCATGTACGGGGGGCTGACGTTCACGCCGGCTGGCATGGAACCGACGGCTATGCCGGAGGACGTGGAGGAACCATGAAAACGATACTCGCCCTCGACCCCGGAAGTAAGACTGGCTGGGCATACCGGACCCCGCTCCCTTGGGATGACCCCCTCTTACAGAATACAATCATTGTCGTCCGTAGCGGGACGGAGCTGTTCGAGCGCAAGCGCGGGGCGAGTGCCGGGATGCGGTTCGTCCTGTTCACGGCATGGCTCACGCAGATACTCGATACCGTCAAGCCCGATGTCGTCATATATGAAATGGCCCATCATAGAGGCGGGGCCGCCACGGAGATCCTTGTCGGGTTCACGACCCGTATCCAAGAGGAGTGCGAACGGCGGCACATCGAGTACCTGGGTGTCCACACGGGGACGATGAAGAAAGAGGTACTGGGGTCGGGCCGCGCAGACAAGTCGGACTCCATCAAGTTCGCAGAGAACTACCTCGGACGGAAGGTGGGGGGGGACGATGAAAGTGACGCCGTGGTTTTGTTGGCTTACGCAGAAAGGGTGATGGGGGAAGACGGTGCTTGTTAGTCAACACATGAAACTAGGCTCGTGTCCGTTATGCGGGGGGGCCATGGACGACCGGGCATCGCGCTGCCGCCGATGCTATAGTCAGGAGCCCCCATGGAACCTGGGTTTGCGGGCCACGCCCGAGGCTAGGCACAATCAGTCCATCGCCCACGTGGGACATTCCCCCTGCAATAAGGGCCAGCGTCACCCCGATTGGCAGAAGAGAAAACGGACAAGATGGACAGCTAACAACGCCCTTAGAGACAAGCGACTTGCGCGGGTAGATACCTGCGAACTCTGCCACGGCTATTTTCAAAAGTTCTTTTCTTGGGGTCAGCGGATGCACCCCACCACGATGCACCACGGGGACTATAGCCGGGTTTTAGATGTGGTCTGGGTCTGCCACTATTGCCATCGGTGGCGCGGAGAAGAAGTCCAGGCCCTTTGGGAACAGAGGTTTTTGAAGGCCGATGCAGTTTGCCTGCTGGCTTACGGGGAGAAGAAACTAGGGGAGGGACGATGATGGACAGCGATGAAGACGACCTGTACGTCGAGTGTGCGTCCTGTGGAGGCGGGGTCCGCCGGAGCGAGTCGTTCCACGAGGACCACAAGGATTATCACCCGGATTGCGCAGGGGTGTGGCAGTGCTCGACCTGCGGCTGGTGGAACGAGAAGGACCAGGATGCCTGCGAGTGCGGGGAGGAGAAACCATGACCAACGAACGAATCGCTGATCTACACAGAAACGTCGAACTTGACCAGATGGAACCCAACGAGGGGTGGCTTGATGTCCAAGACTACGCCGACCTCCTCGCCATCCTCGACGAGAAGGCCGAGCAACTAAAAGCCGGGGAAGTTGTCCCGCTCTCCGTATCCCCAGAGCAAGGAGAGACAATAAAAGCCAAGGTTCGGGCTTTCGATGAACGCAAACATTCCCCCGCCCTTTCCGATGCCGACGAGCGGGCGTTCGCGGCCCTGTGGACTCTTATCGAATATGTCCTGAAACAAGACGGGGACTATTTCAACAGCTTGACCGATGCCGCTTTCAAGGCCCATTGGCACCTTCGTCGTCGGCTTGCCAAGCCCGCCCCGCTACATGGCGATGTCATGTGCGAAGTATGCGGAGCCATCGGCCACTTACTACCCGCCCCTATCGTTGACCCGTCTGCCGACATCCCCAAACCCGTCCCTCCCGCCGGGACAACGGACGGGACGCTGACGTTCAAGATGCCGCAGGCGACAACCGTCACGCCAGCAATCAAGGATTACTTAACAACTGAGGAGCGGCGGGAGATGGTGGAGGACTTAGAACTCCTTGAATCAGCCGCCTATGCATTGACCTACAAGGAAGAAAAGGGGCTGGCGTTGAAATGCTACGATGCTATTGGGCGTATCCGTTCTCGCCTCTCGTCCCCGCCGGAGAAAACGGTCAGCCGGATAGCCTTCGATGCCGCTTGCGAGAAGTTCTCGGGGCATTGGGCTGGGACCGTTGAAGATATTAAGAGATTGGGTGAGAACATTTTTCATGAACTCGGCATCGCCGTTGCCGGGGACGGGGAGGAGGAGGGAGAAAGACAATGATTGCCTATCACGGAATCAAGAAAAGCATGGGATTCTTTCGATGGTTGTTCTGGGTCTATCGAGGGGCCACGAAATTCGGGGACAGAGAATGGGCTGTTCGGATATTTGGGGTAACGCTCTACAACGAGGTCGAGTAAAATGACCACCCCTAACGGCAAGCACGAATTCGAGGCGGCTTTTGAACTGATAGAAAATGAAATTACCGCCCTTATGGATGTGCGTATTGGTTGGGGGGTTCTCCCTAGGGAAGATGTGGGGGAATACTATCAACTTGACCGAGAGGCCCTACGCGTCATCAAGGTCGCACTCAGGGACTACGAGAAGGTCAAGGCCGAGGGAAAATCTTTAGAAGAGGCCTTAGGTATTGCCGCAAAAGCATACGCAACTCTCAAGGCCCGCGCCGAGAAAGCCGAGGCCAAACTCGCCACCACAAACAAGGCATGGGACATCAAGCAGAAACAGCTGGAGACAGCGAGAGCCGAGGTGGAGAAGGTCAAGGACAACTTGGCGTGGATGGTCAGAAATAGGGACCATCTGCTAGGACAACTAGAGAAGGTCAAGGCCGAGAGGGACAAACTACGTGCCAGAATTGGCAACGCTATCCTTGCCGAGAATGAATGGCTGGCTTGCGTTGAATCACATACGAAACTAGAGGTCGAACTCGCCCGCTGGAAGCCGCTGATTGAGGCGGCGCGGGGGGTGGACAAGGTTGGGGTTTTGTCTTATTACGACGACACTATGCGGCTCGTCTATGGAAACAGGCCAATTCCCGAGGACAACTGGGACTATGTAATCCATGCCCTCCTCGCGGCACTCCCGGAGCGTGACAAATGAAGCTCCGTTGGCTGTGCCTTGCCTTTATCATCGGCTGGTTCATCGGGAGCCGGAGCGTGTATCCGTGAAGACCATCCGCTTATTTCCCTAGGAAATGGTCCAGCACGAGGGCCAGAACCGACCCGCCGACAGTGATGGCCGTTCCCTTGACCCAACGCCGGATTTCCTTGATGTCTTCCATGATGTGTGGAATGTGGTTCGACAGGACTTCCACGACGATTGTTTCCAGACAACCCAACCGCTCTTCCGGGCTCGCGTTCTGGTTCGGCTCGAATGTCATCTTACCCTCCCCGCTTCTTCTTCGTGGCTACAAATGTGCCTATCATCGTGCCTATGACGTAGGCCGCAATTAGTATCGGGCTCCACCCGCTCTTGATAATCGTCGCCAAGACCAGGAAGTCGAAAAGCTCTATACCCCCGGCCAACCCGGAAGCAGAATATGCTCTCGCCCTTGCTATCTGGCGATAGTACGAAACCACAAGGAACTCCCTGCCAAGCCCCGCCGCGAAGTAGCCCACGATCAGAAGGGGGTTCATCGAAGTTCCCCATCACGTCTCCACCACCGCGCCCTTGAACGTCACGGAAGCCAGAAGCGGCGTCGGCAACCAAATCGCGTTGTCGATGTGAAGATGTAGGTTACTCACTTCAAACCGCCGGATGCCGAGGTCATAGAAAATCTTATAGAGGATGGCCCGGGTGATGTCGGAGAGGCACTTGATGTCGCACCCGTGGCAGAGGCCGTCCGGCCATGGTAGATGGGCCGACTTCCTAGCCCCGCCGACGGCGGCGTTGTGCGCGGCACAGCGACAGCCGGAGTTTATAACGAGGGGTCTTCCGAACTTCTCGCGGCCCCGGTTTAGGATTTCCCGCAGGGCGGGGTCGAACGCGTTGAGGCCGCACTTGTCTCGACACCCGAACGGCTCCTCGGAGAAATAATCGTGGCTCATTTCTTCACCCCGTATTTCTTCAGTAGATCGTCCCCGCTACGCTTCTTAACGCTCTCAATAAATTGATTGTATTTCTGCGCTGACCGAATCATCTCCTCCTGTAGTTTCAGCAGTAGAGCTTTTTTCTCATCGCCCGACTTGGAGGATTGACGCACTAGGTCCATGGCCCGGCGTGTGTCGGAAAAGTCGTTGGCAATCTTATTTAGGTCCGATGCGAACGGCAGGGCCGGATACTTCTGGGCCAACTTCTGTGCCTCGTCCCCCCGGCCCTCACGGACGTATTTCTGGAACGTGGCGTATTGCTGCCCAACGGCTTCCTTGGTCTTATAGAACTTGTCGAGGCTGTGGGATGAGGTCGCGTAACTCGGGCGAGAGATGAACGTACCGATGCCGGGAACCCCCGTGATGTCGGGCGGGTTCTTGGGGCGCGTCGTTGCGGGTCCGCCCAGCGTCTTGAGGACGAAATCGGTAGCCTGAAGTGCGTACCGCCCCGTTCCCCCAGTAAGCCCTAGTACTTGATGTTCTATCTTGGCGGGGGATACGCCGAGTGTTTTTCCTATCGCCTTGGCCGTTTCACTGGTCCGGGCGGCGGATTGCTCTTGTGGCAGTAGCCCCTCCTTCCCCGCGGACACGATTGGCTGACCGCCCCGGAAGAAGTCCTTGTTGGCGTAGTTCTCTACCAGGGCTTTAAGCGCCGTGGGAATGAGTGCCCCAGCCACGTCGCCGCTAACCGGGGACGTGACATCCATCATGGACTTAGCCAACTCAGTCAGCACGGACTTGTCCTTGGTATCAAGATATTCCAAGAACCGTTCAGGCAACGAACCGTAAGTCATTCCGAAGATGAATGGCTTGGGGATAAAGAAATATCTCTCTGTGCCGGGGATGGGAACATACCAAAAGAGGTTCTTCTGCCACTGGGGAAGGTCTTTGTATGTCGGGTCATTTCGATTAACGAGGTACAGGAGAACAGACGGGACAGTGATTGCCGCCGTGGCCTTGGCAACCGTGGCCTTGGGGTTTTCCATGTGGACCCGAACGAACTTGTCCACGGATTGAACCCCGGCATTGAAAAAGGCGACGAGCTGGTTCACGTCAGCCGTGTGGGACCCGCGACGGAAGAAGTCCAGCGTTCCTTCCCTGGACTCAAACGCCGCCTCAACCGCCGTCAGCCCATGCCGCTTGGCGGCGCGATAGATGCCCATTCGGTTGGAGTTCTCCAGTAAGAGGCTGAGTCTCTGGGCATGACCAAGGATGTTCATTTTGGACAGGATGCCCTTCTTGGCTGGTAGTCCCTGAATCATCTTCTTTAAGTTGCCCGGAGCAATCCCGACAAAGGCGGACCCCGCCCCGCCGGTGGCCCGCCACTCATGGAACAGGTCGGTTTTTTTTAGTATGTCGGCCAGCCCCATAACCGTATCCCAGTACGGGACAAACCCGACGTTCGACTGTATAAACCCGGTGGCCGGGTCGCGGAATACGGCGTTTTTTACCATAAACTCCGGCGTGCTGGTTGCCCCGACCTTGAGCCACTGCGTCGGTACGGAGAGCAACTTGACTGCCATTCCGAATGATTTTTCATTCAACCCGGACATAGCGTTATACAGGTTAGTGTCCTTGAGGCGCATATATTTGATTTCGCCGTTCTCGACGTAATCAATGATGTTCTTGCCCTTGGGGTACGTTGGTCGATAGATAACCGACGGCCCGCCGGGCACCTGTTCGGCGGGGAGAAGTTTTATTGGCTTCTTCGGGGCCTTAAGCAGTTGAATGTCCTCGGGAACATAGTCCGCCAGCTTTGCCACGAACCGGGCCACGCTGTTCTTTTCCGATATTGAGTAAATAGTTTGCGTCCGTTTTACGAAGGTGTCGAGGACATCCTTTACGCCGCGCTCCGACCCCCGGAGTTCGTGTATTTGCGCCCGCATATCAGAGAACCGCGCCTCTCTCGGGCTGGCCGGCGACGGCCCCTCTATTTCATCCAGAACGCGCTCGAACGGAACATGGTGCGGGTTCTCCCGTACAATCTTGTCGTAGGCTTCCTGTTTCAGAAGGCCGGCCTCGACCCAGTTGTGGTACACGCGGTTTTCCCAGTCGTACACCCGCTTGGCAACATCCTCGAACGCCGTCATCCCGCCGTACTTCTTCCGCAACGCGGAGAGTTTGTTCTGGGCTGTTGTTAATTGCTCTGCCGAGGCCCGCCCGCCGATATCTTCTAGGTATCGGACGGACTGGAAATAGTCGTTGAACACACGGCGGCCCAGCTCAACGTCTTTGATGCCGAGGCTGGTTCCGAAGTCGGCCAGAATGGGAGTAAGCCCCTCGCCAGTTGGAACCCTGGCCCCCTCCGGGGAGATGCGGAATGTTTGATAATTGAGTGCTTCGTCGGCCTTGATGGACGATGATAAAGATTCCCTAGCGCGTAACTTGGGGTTCTCCCCCGGAAGGACCGGAGCGCCCTGTTTCCTGGCCTTGGCCGTGATGCTTTCAATGGCCTGCATCCGGTTGACCGTTTTCTGGTAGAGGTTTGTCCATGTACCCTTCGGCAGCGGCTGGGCCTCTGGGGGCACGATGCCCACCGGATCCCCCCGTTGGTCAAGCCATTCGTAAAATTCCTCAGCTCGGGTCAGTTGCCGCCTCTCCTTGGGCGGTGCGGCTATTCCCTCGTGCGCTCTCAGTGCGGCGGCATCCTTCCCGGCTGCCATCCTATCCTCAAAACCCATCTCGCCTAGTTCTGGGCGGATTGGAACTATACGTTTCTTCTTCGATAGTTTCTGTATGGCCGACTTGTAGAGGGCCAGCCGAGTTCTTGTCGGCACGGGTCCCCCAGCCTTCCCGGCGAACAGGGGGGCCGCGTCGGGCATCGGGAGGACTCCCTGAGCTACGGACTCCCCGGCCTTGAGGTCAGGAGCGTAGGGCGTAGCAGGAACAAGCGGTTCGGGCCGAACCGCCGGCGGGGTGACGCCCGGAATGGCCATTTGCTCCGCTGGCACGATTCTTGCTTGTGTCCCTGTTTCGCCTGTGGTAAGTGGCGGGGGGGTGACAGTTTGTCCCGCTGCGGTCATTTCCGGGGCCTTCCCGGGCATATTCTTGAGTGGTTCCGCGAGCTGGGCCGCGGCCTTGGCTTTGATCTCCTTCGGGGCCGGGGTTTCCTTAACGACCCGGCGGGCCTCTTCGAGATTAATGGGGATGTTCTTTTCCCGCAGGGCCTTGATTCTTGTTTTAGCCTCCCCCTTCAGGTAGGGTGTCATCAGCATCATCACCCCGGCGGCGGTCTCTAGCATCGCCTGGGTTTCAGGTTCGTTGGGGGCCATGACTTCCGCGCCCTTTTTTATCCCTGCCCCTAACATCGTGAACGGGGCGTTCATCACTTCTTGATACGTCTGTGATTCGGGGAGCAGGGGAACGTCCCCGCCCCCAAAAACGGACGCAACCTTTTCCCCGGACTCTTGCGCCTCTTGCCAAGTCTTTCCACCGAGTGTTTTAGAAGCGAGAGTTGTAGCCACGCTGACAGGGAATCCGACTAAGCCTCCCACGGTTCTGGCGGCGGCTTCTGCTACCCCGCCGACCTGCCGCGCCGTGTATGCCGCCCCGGCACCGATGCGGGACAGTAACGACTTCTTGGGTGGGATTATCTCCCACTCCTCGGTGACCGGGGGGACGGTCGAGGCAGACCTCTCCGGCGGTAGGATTTCCCACTCATCGACAACGGGCTTGGTCACTTGACCAATGGCCTTGGTCGGAGGAAGAATCTCCCACTCGTCGGTAGTCGTTATTTTTCCGGTTTCCACTGAGTTCCATCCCAGACCTGAATTTCGCCCGTTCTCTTATTTTTTCTCCTTGTCCCGACCGGATAAGACTCCTCTTTGGGCATCGGTGGTAACGCGCCGGACTCGACTGGCGGGGGCGGCGTCGGGGGGGCGAGACCAGCCGGGCCGGGTAAGACAAAATGCTCGGTTCCACCAAAAACATCACCCGTCCCCACCCGGGCCGGGTTATTCATCACGTAATTCAATTCCGCCCGCGATGCCTCAGATAGCGGCTTTCCCTCTTGTAGTTCGGCCTCGTACTTGAATATGGCATAGCGGCCCTTCTGGATGTTATCCCGCTTAGCCCCTAGCGCGGTAAGTTGGTCTTGTATCGCCTGTAGTTCGGGCGAGGCAATACCAGCCCGCGCATACGGATTATTGCTTACCGCGGTCTGGAGCTTTGCGATTTCCGGGGTGAGTTTATTGAGGTCGTATTCAAACCGGGTCACTAACTGCTTGATGCCCGCACTATCCCGCTTATACTGTACATCCTCTTTTGGTTTCGTCTGGGCTACCCGGAGGTCTTGCTCGGCCTTGGCGGTGCTCGCCTTTTCGCGTTCCGTCCGTGCCAGAGTTCCCTCTAGGGTTGCCTCACCCTGTTTGCGTTTGGTTTCCCTGTCTATCAGGGCAAACTTATTTGTTAGGTCTAGGTTAATAAGTTTTCCCTTGGTCATTGGCGGTAGCGAGAAGACCTCTTGTAACTCGCCCTCGGAAAGAGGTTCCATGCGGTTAAGCTTGTCCCACGCTCCGGCAAAGGTATAGAGTTTCTTCTGTGCTTCAGGGTCTCCCTGTTCGGCCGCGGTATGAAAGTCCTTCATCTCCGGGAAATCGGCGTATCGTTTTTCCAGCCACGCTCGGGACTCCTGCGCCTTACGCTGTTGATCCTCAATGCCCTGGGCATACTCAGTCTTGTGCTTCCAATCCTCAATGTCTTTCTGCCGCTGGTACTTATCCATCAGTCCGCCGGAGAGGACATTGGCCCCGCCCTGAAACGCTTGGCCTACTTTTTCCCAGTCCATGGTTTATCCTCCGTAGGCGTTATTGATGCCCTGGTAGTATGGGCTCCACGCGGCCTGCTGATAGCCCTGTTCCCCGCCGTACATCTGCATCAGCGCGTTAAGAGCGTCCTGCTGTTGCTGGTAGGTGAGCCCTTGCTGTGACAGGTCAAATCCGCCCACCTCCCCGCCAAGTTGCCCGGCCGCCAGTATCCGGCTGAGGTTCATGTTCGGCAGGGTTCTAGCCAACTCGCCAACCTGTGTGGCCGTGTCGGTTGCCCCGCCGCGATAGATGGAGCCAAGTGCGGTGTCGGCCAGCCCGGACTCGCCGGGAGCCACAAGTCCGCCCGTCGCCCCGCCCATCTTCTCCCGCAACTGCTCGGCGGCGATGTCGGTGCCCCGCTGGTTCGTCCGGGTGAGCTGATTGGCCTGGGCTACCATTTCCGGCGATTCCATCGTCATCGGGTTCATCAGTCCCGGGATAGCATCAATCAGTGGCTGGAGATAGGCTGGTATTGCCGGGGTCGCGGCAGGGGCCGTTGCTACCGGAGCCGCCACGGGCGCCTGAGCAACCGGGACGGGGGCCTGCGGGGTAATCGGAGCGGCCGTTGTTACGGGGACTTGGCTGGAATGGACAAGCCCCGCGAGTTCCGGGGCACCCGTCCCAGGCGCAGTCTGTGCCGGGGCTGCGGGCTGTGTCATGGGAGCCGTTGCCTGCGGCTGGGTCGTCGCCGTCAGCGGTGGACGTGGGTTAGTCGTGTCCAACGCCGGACCAACCTGGTCCACCGGATTAAACGGCTTGGGCTTCGGATATTGTTCATAGAGACTATCGTATCGAGAGCCGGGATATTGATTGTAATTAGCCATTTTTACATCCTCCCCTGAAGTCCGTACCGGCGCAAAAGCATATCCTGTCCCGGAAAGCCTTGCGCGGGCTGGGCCATCGGCGCCGCGGGCATGGGGAGACGAGCCGGTCCCAGTTGAGGGGGCATGCCCCCCGGGGCTGCGGGGGCCGGGGCCATCGGATTGATTCCCCACTTCGCCATCAGCTCCGGGCCGAACCGCTGGGCGAGGTTTCCCATCACCGCCTGCATAGACGCCGTGCCCAACTGTGGCAGGTTCCCGCTCTGGTAGTAGGGGGTAGTCGGCTTGAGGGCGGACGTGACCTGCCCCGCCTTCCAGGTCGCCATCTTCTGGGCGTTCTCCCGCTCCCACTTCATTTCCTTCTTCTTGCTCGGTGCAAACAAGGCCCCGAGCAAACCGCTACCCGTTTGAATTAGCGCGGCCGCTGTATAAGGGTCCATATCATTCCTCCATTACTCTACGTAGAGAGTCCCACCGAATGTCACTCCGGTAGGATTGTCCGTCCATGTTGGACAAACGACCTTGATTTCTATGTAGTCCCCCGCCGCGACCGCAATACTCAAAGCGGCGTTATCAAACAGTTTCGTTTCCGCCACATCGCCGATGGTCTCAATGAGCGTGTCCGATGTGTTGTTGAGCCGGATGTACACAGAGATGTTTTCGGCCGTTGGGGCCGACCCGGCCCAAAAAACATACGCCGTCTTGATAGTTCCGGCCGTTGGAATATAGACTCGGCAAAAGTCCGCCGTGGTCGTCGGGGCCGAATAGCGACTACCAAAATAATACGTCAGGCCATCAGCCGGGCTAAGGGCGGCGGCGGTTACACACAGCGCATAACCCGTGGAGGGCTTGTCGGTTAGGGAGTTATAGGATTTCTCCGTAAGGTCGTTGAGGTTGTGATTGTGCGCGGCGGCGGCGAACGCGGCGGCGTGCTGTCCGTCAACCGTGTCCGCGTCTTCTACCTGCCCGTCTATGTCCGTGTCGTAGGTCGTCTTGAGCATCACGTTGGACGTGAGCTTGGCATCCGCAACGGAACCATCTGGCAGGACCGGGGCAGTCGTGAACGTCCAAATCCCGGTGATGGTATGTGCGCGGTCGGTGCAGACGATCTTCGCCCCGGACTTGACGTTGGTATCCTCTAGCCCGCCCACAGCGGGGTCGAGGCACGCATAGAGGGGGTCGAAGTCGCCGTTGAGCCGCGCCGCCGTAATCAACCCCGCCGCGGCCTGAGAATCTACGAAGGTAAAGAACTTCGTTGGCACTCCCATGATTATCTCCTTATATTTTCACGGCTAATTGCAGGGGGCTTGTTCCTGTAACCGTATATAAATCCCCGGTAACCAGTCCCCCGGTTCCAGCCAAGGCGTCGGTGGCGTATGTCGGAAGACCGACTACGGACAACGCGCTCCCGGGCGTAAACGTCCCGATGCCCACATTCCCACCCTCGGGATTCAAGCACAGCGGCCAAAAACACCCGGTGGGACCGGATGTCCACCAACTCTGTATGACAGAAATGTTTGGGTCGCCGAATCTGGCAAACACAAGTCTCTTGGCCGGGTCGGTGAGGTCTTCACACATTATCTGACCAGAGTTTAGTTCCAAACTTGCCGTTGACCGACCAGTAATGACGGAACGAAAATTAATAGCGCACCCCGCGCACACGGTGTCTGCGGTAAGGGCGGTAATGTCTAAGTTTTCTATCCCCAGGCGGCCGTCTGCCCCGACCGTAAATCTGTCCGCCTCGTCTGAGGACTCATACTCAAAGACGTTCCCAACAATGGGGATAGCATCTTCATACGTTACGATCGCTATGCCTTTTGACTCTATGTAAGTAATCAAGTCATCCAGCAATGTCGCCATCGCCGCGTTTACCTGATGCCCAAAGAAGTTGAGCATCATGGTTGTCCCCACGGCGGCGTCCACATAAGCCTTGGCGGCGGCGAGGGATAACCCGTCCAGGCCGATTGCCGAGAGTCGGAACGATGTCAGGGGGAGCGGCTGCCAATCCACTCCGCCCCATCCCCACGCCCGCCGTGCCAATTCGTAGTATTGCTTCACCGCGTTTCGGACGGTCACGTTGGTTGACCCGTAGGGGTAGGCCAGCGTCCGACAAGGATACCCGAGACCGCGCAATACGGACTGCGATGTGGCTAGTTCTGTCGTCAATTCTTCTGGGGTAGCGAGAGCCAGATCTGCGTGCGTCTTGGTGTGGCTGGCAATTTCCCACCCGGCGGCGAAAAGGGTAGCTAGATTAGCGGTTGTTAGTTTCCCTTCGGTTCCAATCCAGTCCGTGACTATGAACAGCGTAGCGGCGACAGCGTGTGCATCGAATACGGGCTTCCCGAGTGTTAATACGGAATCCTGTCCATCGTCGAAAGAGAACGTGACGACGGACTGTATCGTCCTGGAGAAAACATTGATGGCGTTGGTCTTGACCGCCGCGAAGGTCGGGGTGGCCGCCTTCAATAAACTCTGGTCGTGATGGTAGCCGTCAACCGTGTCGGCGTTTGCGGCCTGGTTAACCGTGCCCCCCGTGTCCCCGACCTGGACGATGTTGGCGTTATCCACCAACTCGTTTAGCTTGCTTCTTATTCGCTCCAGTGCCTGCTTTGTGCGCACATCGGATGGGGTGGGCGGAAGAGAAAGGTTGTCAATCGTCATTTCACGCCCTCGCTTCGGTATTGGAACGTCATCGCCTGAAGTGTCAAATCCACTTGGTCACTCCCGCTCAGTCCGAAGCGGTACAACTGACCCGGCGTGCCGGGAATTGCCACCCGCTTAGTGCGCCCCATCAGAGACCCGATGTGAGTATAACCACAGTAACAGTACCCGCAGAAGGCCGTGCTGAGTTCGTCTATCGCCAGGACCGTGGAATAGGACGAGAACTCGTAATCCCTATCGACCGTGAGCGTGGGGGCACAACCGCCCGATGCCGTCAGCGAGATGAAGCCGAGCCTGATCGTCTTGGACACACCCGGAGACTTCCCCAGCGGTTGCCAACCCGTCTGCATCGCATACGGGATGTCGTCAGTGACGTCGGCTGTCCCCGAATCGAGAAGGTACACATAGCCGTCGTAAGACCCAGCGAGGACCCGAGTAATCCCGAGCGCGTCCGTGTACGTCCCAAGGCACGCCAACGTGTGGTTCGGGTACTCGTGGTACGTCCAGCCAACGATGTTCTGCGACAACTGTTCAGGGATCCCCTTATTGATGTAGAGGAGCGGCACGAGGAAATGCCCCGCGAACACCCTCTTCGTCAGCGACGAGTGGTTACAGAGGTAAAGGAACTGGTCCTTGACGGGGTAGTAGGCCGCCGAGTAGCGGGTGTTCTGGCTGGGCGAGATATAACCCATCTCGGCCAAGGGGCGGATGGACTTCGATAGGTCGTAAAGGTTCACTCCGTCAAACGACTTCCAACCCTCTTCCGCGAGGAAGATAACCTTGTCCTCGAACGGGATGATGCCCCAAGAGGCGATACACCCCACCCCGTGCGAAACGGCGTAGAAATTAGCGAAGTCGCCCTCCAGGACAAATATCCGGTTCCGTTTGAAGACGATGAGGTAGTCGCCGACCGACGCGGCCCCCGTGATGTCCTCCCCGTCCTTCCGGTCGAAATACTGGTAGTTGACACTCGGCGCGGCGTCGCCTATCCCGACCTTGCTCCACCGCACCAGACTCCCGCCGTCCGTTTCGTCCGGGCAGTTGATGTAGAAAATCCGGTCCTTGTGGAGAAGGACGAACTTGGACTTCGGGGGAACCGTGTTGTCAATCTGGAGTGACGTGCCGAGAGCCGAGTCCGCCGCCTCATCATCGTAGGAGCCGTCAGCGTTGGCAACTTCCGTGACCTTAAAAAACGCCAACGGGTCAGTCCCCGGCGTGTTTAGGTTCAACGTCCGGTAGATGACGATGTAATCCACTTGCGCGTCCGTACTCGCAAGGTAGTGGACGTGGAATATCTCGGTCGTCAGGTCGAGTGCCACGTTCGCCGCAGACGGATTCCCGGTAAACGAGTTCGGCGTACTCCGCTTGTAGCAGTAGACGTACTGATACTTGCCCGTCAACGCCCCGGCACCGCCGTCCGTGACAGTCGGGGCCGCCGCTGGCGGGGCTATCCCGACCCCGTAGGCCGTCGTGTTATAGAACTTGAAGTTCGCGTCCGTCCCATTGACGCCATAGCAGAACCCCTGATGGACGGTGAAGCTGTACCGCAGACCCGGCGTGACCGTCGTGAGGTCGTGCCACGCCGCCGAGTAATACGCCTGAATCTTCGTACCCGCCGCGACCAGAACGTAGGTTGTGCCGTTCGGGGCCTTGTACTCGAACAGGTCTTGGACTTGCGCCCCGCCGCCAGCGGGCGTGGCATAGAGTTTCGTCATCCCCCCCCGCTTCTCCAGACCCCGTTTCATCGTCAGGTTGAAATTTTTGCAGTCCGTCAGGGCCCGCTTATCGAGGTCGAGGGGAGAGGTAGACAAATCCCATCCGAAGCTCCAATCGGCCAAGATGTACGAGGAGGGCGTGTTGTATGCCATGCTTAATCCATGTCGTAATCGTCGGGGATCGAAAGCGGGGATTGTGTCTGGAACTGGACGAGAGATTTCCGCGCAATCCATTCGTATCGGTCTCGCAGGTTCGCCAGGTACGGCGATACGTTCTCGTCCTTCGTCCGACCGCAGATGACCGTCTCCACCGCCACGAGCGGGTGCAAGTCTTCCGGCAGGTCGGCCAGGGTCGTCGCCCGGGGAAGGTAATAAACCCGAAGGTAGTCGGTCATCGCCGCGGCACAATCGGGCAGAATCCGCAACTTGCCCCGCATGAAGGCGTAGCCCGCAGGCTCACCGGCATCGGCGTTCAGGTAGTCGGGAAGTTCGGTGTCGGGAATGGGTTTCAACGACTGACCCGTCGAAGCAATCTCTACCCGGACAATCTTGTGCCAGCCCACGGGGAGGTCCAGATGGTTCTCCCCGGCGGCAAGCGAATAAAGGAGCGGCCGCTTTTTGAGAGGGAAGAGCAGATTCCAGAAGATTGAATTGACTAGACCAATGGCAACGGTCTTATAGACTGCGAACTCCGCCGCCGTCCATAACACGGACGTGGCATCGTTTAAGAGCGAGCGGGCATAGGTTTCAAACTCGGCGTCCGTCATGTTTTTCTCCTAATCTGTTCAGCAAACGGGGGGCCAGGGAGGTTCAAAGACCACATCCCCGTCTCCGGCGGGCCAGGAGGGTTCAAAGGTAACGTCCCCGTCCCCCGCCGGCCACGGCGGCTCTAATGGAACACAGACGCAGGGGGCCGCGGTCGTCGGTGTCCCGACTGCCCCCGCGCCGGTTACGCCGGAGAAAGCGATAGTATTTTTTGGGACTACCGCTCCGGATTGGCCCGTTCCCGCTATGCTCGTGAGGGCAACGTCGATGTCCCCCTCGTGAGTAATAACGACACCGACCGTGCCAATGGCCGCCGGGGCCGACAGGCCGGAAAGTGCCTTACTGCGAGCGGGGGGACTTGTGCCGACCGCGCCCGTCCCCGCATTGCCCGTTACGGGTATGGCCGGGGCCACGGCCACGGACCCCACGGAACCCGTCATGGCCGCGCCCTCGGGGGCTCCGCCCGAAGGGGCGACGGTGCCGAGTTCTCCCGTAGCCGCTACGCCCGAAATGGGTATATCTGCGGTCTCCTCGGCATAAACGATGGTGCCGACCTCTCCGATAGCCGCTACGCTGGAAAGAGGATAGGCGGGGCCGGCCGAGACACCAGTGAGGGGAAGGGTAATGCTGGAGTTGAGAACATCTAGATTACCGACGGTACCCGTCGCCGATACACCGGAGACAGGATAAGCCGGGTTAGCCGAGACGCCAGAAATGGCAACCGTCGGCGTGGGGCTTACGGTGCCGACTGCGCCCGGTGCGGAATTCCCCGTCAATGGCAGGGTGACGGAGCCGCTAGGGGTTACCGTCCCCGCCTCGCCCAGGGCCGCGATCCCGGCCAGGACCGCCTCCATCGCCGGAGGCATTGTTCCAACGGACGCGGGAACAGAAATACCGGATAAGGGCATGGCGGTCGTGGGCGCAAGATTTCCGACCGCCCCGGTTCCCAGAACGCCGCCGAGGGCCATTGCCAGACTCAGGGCGACCGCGCCGACCGAAGCGGTTCCCGAAACGCCGGTCAGGGCAACGCTTGTCCCCGGCGACACGTACTCATGCGCCCCAACGTCCCAGGCCGCGCCTCGGGTCGTTCCGTCGATGTCCGTAGAGAACAGGCCGCTCCCGGCCATTCCTCCCGCCCCGATGAGTGCGACCCCGACCTTGAGCGTGAAGTCCCCGTTTGCCGCGTCCGTGAAGACATTGGGCCAGGCCGCACCGCCCGTCGTCCCCTCGGCCACGTTGTTCGTCCCATCATTGTCATCAGAGGCGCAGTAATCTATCGTCCCGGGATTCGTGACGTAGTAGAAGTCGTCGTCATTATTGAACACCGCCGAATCATAGGTGTCCGTATTGGCATCGTTTGAGAGAACTCCCCGGTTGAACCCGTAGACGACGCAGTTGTAGAGGTCGCCGTGTCCAAGTTGCCCAAACCAGCCTCTGGCCACGTCACTCTCATTGTGCGACGGGTGTTTCTCGATGATGGTGTTCCAGACTTTCGCCTCGCAAGCGGCGTTCTGTGCCGTGTAAATCCAAACGGTGATTCCAGTTCCGGCGGTCGCCCCAACCCGCAACCGGCAGTTGGTCAGCCGGAGGCCTGGATTGCTGTGGTAAATGAGGGCATCCTCGGCGTGGTTCGACAGCATCTCCACCTGCATCCCGTCGAAGTAGATGTAGTTATCGGACAGGATGAGGGCCATTGTGTTTGCCGGGTTCGTCACAGACCAGCGGTAGCGGTCGGTTTTCCACCCATCGGCGACGGCCCGTTGCCCGGCGATGCCCTCAAACAGCACGTATTCCGTGTCGCTCGTCGTCCAGCCGTCCCAGAGAACCTGGGTTGTGTCGGCGGTGCCGCCGAGTGAGCGGAAATAAACGTGCCACCAGTTCCCCGACCCGCTCAGTTGAGCATTGGCCGCCTCGACAGCCGCGATGGACACGTAGGCATTGGCCCAGCTATTGCCGTCCCCGTTGCCGGTTGCTTCCGGGTCAAGATATTTTACTATTTCAGCCATGTTTTTCTCCTTACGGTCCTGCCCATCCTGCCAGCCGCGCCCAAAGATGCCATGCGGCGTATGCCTTCTGGTTTGCCGTAATCGGCTGAGAGTGCGGCGATTCGCAGTTGAACCACTGGCCCGGGTGAGCCGTCTGCCACGCCGTCATCCAGTTGGAATCACGCACCCCGTCGGCGTTGCTGTCATAGGCCCCGGCCTCGTCCTGAACCTTCGGATACCCGTAAAGAACGCCATCCGGGTCGTAACTCTCGATGTCGTTAAAGTCGTAAAGAACCTTGTTGTTGGCTATGCAGTAATTTCGGATGTACGCATTGCCAACCTGGTCGCCTGTCACATAGGCCCCAGCCGCCATCGTCCGACCCGTCATATAGACGAAAGTGACGTTAGGAAAATCCAACTCCAACTGTTCCATCCGCGCAAGATAGTCAATCGCCCAAGTCGTTCCGTCCGTGAGGCCCCAACACCAGGCCCACATGATGACATTGACCTCCGGGTGAGCGGGAAGATAAGTCCTTGTCGCTGTATCCCAACAGGTGTGGCAGGTGCTTTGAACGTGGTCCAGCTCGATGCTCGTGGCGATGTTAAGGCCGCCGAAGTTCCCGACATAGGCCCGCCAGTCCAGCGCCCCTCCCGAGCCGCCATTGTTGGCCGCATACTTTGTCCCCGTTCCTAGGAACGTGTCGATGCCCGCCATCCCGAACACGATCTGGCTCCCGTGAGATGCCGTCCCATATCCGATGTGTAGGCTGGCCTTCGCCGCCGTAATATAGGCATCAGGGATGTCCGCGATGTCCGTATTCAGATGGTTGATGACAAACCCCTCTCTCGTATCGAACAAGTCGTCTAGGTCTGCGCTTGATAAATACCTATCCCATCTGACCTTGGCCGGAATGTCATTGTTCATCCCCGAAACGTCTGGCCCAACCGGAGGCCAAACCGAGGATCCGAACCAGTCCGGCTTCGCGTCGAGATAAAGCGAATCTGGAATTGAATGGTCTACTATCCCCGCGTCCCACTTCGTCGCTTGGTCGGCGTAATCGTAATTCCCATGCATGAGCGCAGTCGCTTTAGGCATCGGCCAAGGGAATTGATGGTCCGGGTTGATGCTGGAATTGTAATCAGCTCCAGCCGTATCGGCCGTGGAACCCAGATAAACCATGTGCCTGTCGTACTGTCCGAGCGTATAATTCTCGTAGATATAGCCGTCGGCGGCGCACCCGGGATAGCCGAGGACGTTGCCGATGATGCTGTAATAAATAGAGTTTTTCTGTAGCGTCAGGGCGTTCCGAGCATTGGTTATTCCAGCGGGGTATGCATCGTTCTTTCCCCGCCCGCTCCACCAGTTCCTGAAGATGACGTTATGGCTACTCCCGCCGTGGATGTTGTCGGCATCGAACCTGGCTCCAAGGTTCCCTTCAAACAGATTCATGAACGGATGCCGACCGTGCATCCCGACATCGGCGTGGAGCCAGTTCTCTACGGGCGCTCCGCCGGCCGGCTCCATCGAATAGTTGTAACCGACGACACAGCCCTGGCCGCCCCCCTCAAACGTGATGTTATGTCGGCCATGCTGAATGATGTTGTCATAAACGTAGTGGTCGGAGTTGTAATCGGCAAAACTCATCAGGTAGGACATGCCGCTGGCATAGGTCACTCCGTGATGAATGTAGTTCTTTGAGAACTCGCAGGCTCGACTATATCTAACGTATATCGCATGATTGGTCGTGTTCTTAATCTCGCACCGTTTTACCCACCCGTTAGCGACATACTTGAAAAAGATGCTGTGTGCGCTCGGGGCAGAACCAACGGGATGCTCGACCTTCAAGTCCTCGACCCCAACGTGCTTGATGAACGAGGCCATCTTCACGACTCGAGGCGAATAGGATGTGTAGTTGTAATACAAGGACTCTTTGAAACTGACCGTGGTTCCGTTGATCCCGGTTATCTCAACGAGTTGGCCGAACCCTTCATACCATTGGCAGTTATTCCATATCGTCGCCCGAGGGTATAGGCCGCTGTTCCACGACCAGCCATAGTAATACCCTGCGGATTCCGGCGGTCTAGGTTCTATGGTCAGATTAGGGAACGGAGTGCCGGGATTTCCTGTCGCATAACCGGAGGTCGCCTCGAAGGGGAGCCGTTGGACACCAGCTGTTCCGGGGAACCCCGCAGGGAGCGCAGGATATACAGTGATGGTGTTCCCCACGGCAAGCCCCGTAACACTGGACAGGACCATCGAGGTTGACCCCTTCGTTGCCCCCGAGGTGATGGTAAAGGGTCCGGCCTGTGTCCCCTCTCCGTTGAAGTAGATGGAATATGTCCCCGCCCCGGTCCTGAGTAACGTGGTTTTCGTCGCCCCGTCTCCGCGCAATACCATCCTGTTCTTTCCGGCGCAGTTTAGATAAGTGTAAACATATGTGCCTTCGGGGAAGTAGATGATTGAGTTCTGAGGCGCCGCATTGATGGCGTTCTGGATGTGCACTGTGTCATCGCTGACGCCATCGCCATGCGCCCCGTAAGCCGTTTTGACGTTGATAACTGTCCATGCACTCGTATCTGGAATCCCCCTGACCGCGCCATCCCATGCCCCAACCTGGGACCAGTCAACGAGGCGGTCGGCGTTCGTGACGAGGAGCCAGTCGTAAGAACCCGCGAGCGTATAAAGCACGTTACCGACCGCCACCGTACCGGAAACCCCGGCAATCGGTCCGCCGAACCCCGGAGGGGCAAACCAGCCGGACAGACCCACCGCCCGGCCCGGGGTTATCGTTCCGGGCAAGACAGTCCTCGACACCCCAGAAATGGCAGGACTCATATGGCCTCCTCTATGCGTTCAGATTAGCCTTAAGCAATACGAAGTAAGCCAGTCGAGCTGTCGTTAGTAGGCATTGTCAGCGTAAAGGTCCCCGCCGTAATCGTCTGCGATCCGAACGTATGAACGCTCACGGCCTTGTTGCCCTGCGTCGCGTTGTAGATCAGCACGGCGTCGAACGCAGTTGTCAGCGTCACCGTGGTGTAGACGATGCTCGCGCTCGGAGTCGTGTAGGCCGTTGTGCCGGAACTCGCCGGGGCGATCCAGTCCGGCGTACCCGTAAGGTCAACGCCGCCGGCCGTATAGCCGGTCCCGCTCACCTCGCCGGTCGCCGTGTAAACCGTGGCCCCTGCGTTCATGGTGGCCGAAGCCAGATAGAGCGCGGCCTTGAACGAATCGGGCGTAGTGGCCCCACGGACCACGGAAGTTCCCAGCGCATGAAGTCCGTTGAGAATTTCCACCTTGAAAGAAGTACACATCGCTTGAGTGTTTGCCAAAGTAGTTCTCCTTAGAATCCGCCGACTATCGGCTCGGCGAAGATGTTTTTCTTGAGCGTGACGTGGGCGGAGCGATGGACAATCTCGCCGCCCAGGCGGTACTCAACCCACGTTGTGCGCTCGTTTTCGTTGTCCACGACGCCCTCGGACTTGATAAGTAGGGCCTCGTCCATCGGGCCTTTTGTCGTTGATATAAGCATAAAGCCTCCTGTTTTGTTACCGGGCCGATCGTTGGCCTAGGTCTATTGATGGCTCCCGATAATGGGAGTAAATTGAGCTGGCCACTTCCCTCGAAATGTCCGCGTTGTCCGCGTCCCAGGCGTCTTCGAGCTTCTTGTTGCTGTCGTCCACCATCCGGGCCGTCTTCTCCGGGTTGAGCGACAGTTTACGGGACAGCTTCAGGGCGTAGAGAACCCGCTCGTCCAGCGGGTGATAGCCGATGTCGTAGTATTCATCGTCCCGGTAGCAGACCGTCTGAATCGGTAAGCTCCGCAACCTCCAGATGTTGTAACGCCGCTCATCCCCGTTGCGGTGGGGGAGTACCCACACTCTAATTTGCCACCGCTTCACCCGGGGATGCCAAACGGCAATCAGGTCTTTGTCCTGAATGGATAGGTCTTTTACGAAGTTTCTGTCCGGTATCATGGGGTCTCCATAGAAAGAGAGAGGGGCGGACGGCCCCCGCGAAGGAGCCGTCCGTCCTCTTGAGAATCAGAAATTATGCAGCGGTGTAGTTGGTGCACTTGCCGTGAGCGTTGCGGCAGTCGGTGCCGAGGTTCGCGTAAATCTTGAACCACGCCTCGTAGGCGTCCGACCCGGCAACGGGCTTGACCACGCCTCCGCCCTTGTCGTCCCAAACGAGGTTCTTGAGAACCCAGAGTTTGAGATGGGGGCGAGAGAGGTAGTACACGTACTTCGTGGGGCAGTTCTTGTGCGTGACAATGGGGAGGTCCACGTTACCGCCGAGGTACTTGATGGCCTTCCATCCGGCGGTGAGGTCTAGAGTTTCCGTTTTGTAGGCGGTCTTCATCAAGGTGATGAGCTTATTGCGGAGCAGGTGCGTTGTGAGCATCAGATCCACGGGTTCGCCGTCCGTGTTGTTGTCAATGGAATCCAGGTCCTGCTGAATGAGTAGCTCGGAAAGAACTCCGCCCGTAGTGTTGACCATCGACCGCCAGGAGGTTTCCGTGACCGGGATGCCCTCAAACAGAGTCGCGCCAGGGGTAGCGCCCGCGCTGACAACGCCGTCAATGCCCATCAGTTCGCCGATGGCATCATCGGCCCCGTAGGTGTTGGCCCTGTAAATGGCGTCGCCGTTCGCAACAGAGGTGGAGATGGTGCCGGTAATCGTGATGGTGTGCCCGGCCGTGTCAATAGACGCAATCTGGGCCGCGGTAACATTCTTGGTGGGGGGGGTAGTGTCAATGATGTCGATGACCTGGCCCTTGCGGTAGAACTTTTCCAGAGGGGTATCACCGGTGATGCCGCCGGGGTCATCAACCGGGATAGTCAGCGTGGACTCGGCGCCGGAACAAAGACCCAAAATGCCCTTGCCGCCGCAGAGTAACTGCCTGTCGATGTCGAGCGTGAAGGCGTCGGTGACGCCCTGGATTTCGCCCTGAAGAACGTCAATCCAGCCGCCCTTGCCCTTGGCCGATTCGATGGAGAAACCGTCAACCTGAACGCGGCCATACATCCGCTTCATTGTGATGTACGCCTGGTCGTAGAGGTTCCTCTGGGCCGTGGGGAGCGTGTAGTCGTTTTCAGCCCTGGCGCCGACGGCCTCCGTCAGACCGATGCGAACGGGAATGACAACCCGCTTGCCAACCATGTCCTGGGTTTTCTTCTTTAGAAGTGCCCAGAGTATGGACTTTTTCCAGAGCTGATTGATGATCGCAGGAGTGTAAAACTCCTTCAAAATGTCAGAGATATACTGATATTCTTGAGCCACTTGGATGTCTCGCTAAAAAATGCCGTCAGGAAGCGTTACTCGTTGTCTGCCTCTTGGCCTTCGACCATTCGGGCAAACGCCTTTTTCGCCGCCTGTCCAGCGTCGTCGAATCCGCGGACCTTCGCTTTCGCGGCAGGAACCGACCGCGCACCCTGGGTAGAGGGCTTCTGGGGAATGACCCGCGCCTTGGAGTTCCGGGCCAGGTAGGCCGCGATGACCTCATCCTCGACCGCCTTCCGAACCTCGGGCGCGTGCTTGAAGACCTCTCTGACGTGTTCGATGGAACCGTAAATCGCGTGACTGCGCCGCACCAAATCGGCCAGCGGGATGTCGGGACGGAGTGAATGAACGGCGATGACCTCTTCGGTACTCGCCAACGGGAAGTCTGTCTTGTGCAACGTAAGGTCGTCAAGGAACTTCCGCGTCTTCGCTTCCGTTTGCTGACTCTGGATCCCGCCCTCGATGGCGTTCAAGCGTTGAGCCTGCGACTGGTTCTCTTTCCATATCGACAGGGCGGCCTGCTTCACGGACTTCACGTCCTCGGTGTCGTACTCGCTCGGCTGAAGTTCCGGGGGAGGAGTTGCCTCCACCTTCGTTGCCGCGGCCGGGCGGTACTGCTCCCGAAGTTGCGTGGCCTGTAAAGCGTTAGATTCCGCCACTCGTTCTCGATCCGCGACCGTTTGCTCTCTCTTCGAGAGTTCGGTCCCGATCTGGGTCATCCTCACGCCCTTCTGAACGAAGGCCAGGAGATCTTCCTTTCCGAAATCGGAAAGCTTGTACTCCTTGCCCTTGATCTTCAGGGGCGAGTCCATGCCCAGATATTTCAGGACTGCTTCCGTAGTCTTGTCTGCTTCTGTCTTGGCGGCCGCCTGTTCGGCCCCCGGTTTCTCTTCCTTCGCTACCTCGGCTTCCTCCGGCTTGTCCTCCTCGGGTTCATCCTGCTCGGGTTCGTCTTCGGGGGGAGTATTTATCTCCTTGTCCGTTCCCAAGTCATCGAGCGTGATGTCCTCGGCGGGGTCTTTGTCTGCCGTTGCTTCGCCCGTATCTTCCGGGTCGAAGTCTGTTAAGCTCGTTCCTGGCATATCAAACTCCTAAAACGCCGCAGTTGCCGTCTTGCCGATTATCCCTGGGGGGTCGGCGCGGGCGTCGCGGTTGGTTGTGGTGCGTTTGCGGGTTGTGGCGGTTGTAATTTCGCCACCGTCGTCTGAATATGTAATTCGGACGCTTGTTTCTGAGCATCCGTGTAATGGTCAAACTTAGGGCTGAGTCGGTCCCGAAGATGGAACTTCAGGTGGGCCAGATTGTCGTCCAGGTCGTAAACCCACGCCACCACGTCCTGGGGGTTGATGTTCGGGTTGTTCTCGATCATCGCGTTCTCGCGCATGGCCCGCTTCTCGTGGAGGAGCGTGTCCGAAAAGAGTTTCTTTACCTCCCCGAGTTCGATGAGTTCGAGAACGGTCTTGGGGTCGCTCAGAATCTTGGAATCCCACAACTTCTGGATGTAGTCGATGCGGAGTGCGCGGGAGCGGGGGAGTCCGGTCTTGGAACTGACCTTGACATCCGTGTTGCCCCGAAGGTCGGACCCCCGGAACTTGATGGCCCCCTCGATGCTGTTCTTGCCGCAGACCTTGATGAGCCGCCCGACCGTGTACTTCTCCTGCACGATCCGCAGGGCCAGACTCCAAGCATCCGAGAAAACCGCGTCCATGTCGGTAATCATCGGGTCGAGAACCTGGTCGTCCTGTTCCAGAAGGACGTTGACTAACGCCCCCGAAGCGTGGCTGGCCCGGTTCGGGAGCCGTCCGAACGACGCCTCGTGGACACCCGCGACCATCTCGAATTCGCGTTCCAACTCCGTCCCGTTCTGGATGACCCATGGCGGCATCGCGTCCATCCGCAACTGCTCCGGCCGGCCTGCGGTCATGTTGTAGTCGATGAAGATAGCCCCGGACTGGTCGAGGATGTGTTCCTTGTTCACCATCCCGTCAAATCCACCCAGGATGCGAACCTGACTCGCCCGTTGTTCGGCCTGGGAAATGATGGACTTGTGACGGTTGTACGCCCGCTGGACGGGAACCAAGTCCTTCATGGGTCCATCGTTATAAACAACGCCCCTCTCGTAGTGATTGATGGGAACCAACCTATCCTCGTGGAAGAAAACCGGGATTGCCCCGTAGGTGTTCTCTCGGCTTTTGAGTACCTTGTCCGCCGCCGTGATGACGTATATCCTCGGCGTCCAGAAATGCTTTTTGATGACCAGTTTCCCGGTAATCTTCTCGTTGTCGGAGGACTGACTGAATTGGAAGTCCTCGTCCCCGGAGTTGTCGAGCGATAGCATCGTGTCGTGGACGTTGGACTTCTCGTTGAGCGAACCTTCCTCTAGGTCGTATTCCTCTTCGAGTGCGTCGGCCTCGACTTCCTCGCCGTGCATGAACCACCGCCACTTGTTCCGGTCAAAGTTCAGGGGGTCAACGCGGCAGTTGAACGGGGACAGCACTTCCATCCCGATGTCCCCCGGCTCCGTGATATTACTGAACCTGTCGCCGATGGGCTGGCCGCCGTCGTCTAGGACGGGTTCCTGCTGGCGAGCGACAATCCCAGAGTCCTCGGAGTTCCAGAAGACCCGGAGATAGGCCCGGTTCGTCAGGATGAACCAGGCATTGAACGACCGCCGGAGGGACGGGAAGTGGAGCTTATCCGACAGAAACTCCAGAACCTTGTCGCCGACATCGGCGGCTTGGGTGTCTTCGTATTCTTCGGTATTCGGGATGACCCCCATGTTCGCGGAAGTCTGAGTCAGTTTCGCCAGCATCGTCCGAGCGAACGACCGCATCCGGTTGAAGACAAGTTTCCGTTTCCGTTTTATCTGAACGGGCCGGAGAGTCTTCGACCCCGTGGCGTAATCGTAATACTGATACCCGCTGACCCACGCTAGAATCTTCTTCCAGCGCGGGAAACGTATCGTTACGTCGGGATGATCGTCCCAGCACGAATTTATCTTGTCAATTAGATATTCTTCTTCTTCCTGGCCGAGTTTCTTCCCGTCAACGATCTTGGTTTCTATCTGTCTGAGATTCATGGCCTACCCTTTTAGAAGAGGTCTTCGTCGCCCTCGTCCTCTCCTTCCTTCTTGGCCGTCTTTAGTTCTTCTTTCAACTCTTCCCGTGTTTCTTCCCTGACGACCGCAATCTCCTTCAAGTCGCCCTTCCACTTGTCCTCGTAATACTTGAACTCCTTGTAGTCCTTAGCCATGAGCCGATTGAGGAGTTTGCCACGCTCTCGACGGTTGAAAGACTCACTGATGACATATAAGGCAAGAGCGGCGATTACAATGTATTCGATCATGTGTCCCCCTTACGCCGAGGCCACGGGGCCGAGTTTTTCCAACACGGCCAGAATGGCGTTGATTTTGCCGTTGGTCGTGTTGAGTGCGGCAATAATTTCGGCCTCGGTGTCGAGGTCCAGGGTCGTGTAGTTCACCTTGGCATCAGCGATGTGGGCCGTCTGACGGCCAATCAACTCCACCAGGTCGGTGAATACCTTTTTTCCACCGATGATTTCATAGGGTGCGTCCATGTTTTCCTCCTCAGAACAAATGTTCCACGTCGTCCGAGAGCGACAGTTGCCCCGGCCTAACGACGTCGGGCATTTTTTCCCAAAATTCCTTCTCCCGTTCCAAATCGGTCTTCTTCAGATGGTCAGGAACCACCAGTGTCTTCACCGGGTCCGTTGCCGACGGAAACACCACCACGTCTAGGATGTACGCCAGGGCGTCGATGATGTTGTCCCGCTGGGACTTGTCGAACCGGATGAGTTCATCCCGCAGGTCCGTCATCCCGTCCGGGGCAAATAGAACCTGCCCCTTCTCGACCCAGCCAGACAGGTTTCCGATACGCAATCCCTTCGGTCGGGAGTGGTGCTGGAGTTCCACCAACCGATACGGAATCCGGTGGGCGTACTCAAGCAGGGCCTTCGGAACCTTCCCCACCCTAACCATCTGGCCCAGGATGAACGGGAGCAAGTCCCGCACGAGTCCGAACTTATGACTCTCTATCCCGATGAGTCCCGGCTGATACGCCAGGGCCGTTTCGATAATCCACTCGATCGCCTGGTGGTCGGTCAGCCTCCGCCGGGCCGCGTGCCGGACATACAGCGTCTTATCGACACCGGCGTCAACTACGACCATCCCACTCTCGTCGTTGTCCTTGTTATCCGTCCCGGCGAAGTCGATCAACTGGTAGGTCGCCCGTTGCGGGGGCAAGACACTCCAGTTCTTGAACCAGGCGGGCTTGAACTTCGTGGCCGATAACGCCAACGGGTCGTTCAGGTACTGACCGCCAAACCTGTCCCCCTGCTCCTCCTTGATCTCGTGGAGTTTCTTCTCCGAGAACAGGGTGGGAAATGTCGAACCCTTTTCGTTTATCGGATCGGCCCAGCAGGAGGCGTGGAACAGATGCCACTTCCCGGTGTGCCACTCGAAATACGGTTCTTCCTGATACCGCTTGAAGTCCGCCGTGGGGATCTTCAGGAACCGCTCCATCAGGTCGCCATAGAGATCGTCAAACGCCCAGCGAGTCCCCGGGATGAACTCAACCGATTTCGGCATCTTCAGCGACTGACCCAGCCGCCAGAAGTCCTTGACCTTCAGAATCTGGTCGGACGTAGCCGAATTCTCGCGGTTCACTAAGTCGTCGTTGATGAGGCCCCCCGAGTAGTGCCGGGAAACCAGGTTCCCTTCAGCCGACCCCGTTTCTATCTTCGTCCCGCCGAGGTCTATCTCGCTCTGCGTCCACCGGCGGGCCTCCGTCGCCGGATTCTCGGGGATAACATCCGAAAAAATCTTCCTGAGTAGTTCGTTGTACATGAGGTTGTACTGAATCTTCGACAGGAACTCCAAACTGTTCGGCAACGTCGCGTTGTTGATGATGTACTGCTCTTGACGGCGTAGCACCAAGTTCTGTAACAACCGCTGGATCATCCACCCGACGGTTATGATGTAGCTCTTCACCCATCCGCGGGGAAGGAGGATAAGCAGGATATTCCCGGGCTGGGCGTACTTCGTTATGAAATCGCACAGCCGCTTGTGCGTGGCGGGCCACAAGTCTTTGTACCCGGGAACCGGGTCGTCCAACGTACAGAGAACCATTCTACAAATGAAAAAAAGGTCATTCAGACACCGTTCGCGCCACCAGCGAACGTCTGATAACTTTTGCTGGATTGCCTCCAATCTAGTCGCCTACCAGGGTAAATAAATTTCGCCGCGATGCAGGGCAATATGGCTGGCCCGATTATTACAGAGGACAAGATTCTCAATTCGGTTGTCGCCCGGGCCACCGGGACCGTGATGTACCACCTCGGAACGAAGGAGCGGGCGACTCAAGATCTGCTCCATTATCAACCGGTGTTCCAGCACGTAACCATCGCTACGCACTTGCGGGTGGTCGTGTCGCAGAATTAAAGTATGTCCACGACTATCGGTCGTTTTCCCGCCCTTCCAACCCGACCCCCTTGCGCCCAACTGGGCCGCACTCATCTTGGCACGAGTTTCGGGGCTCTTTTGGCGGCCCAGACTCCGACCATCGGACATCTTCGCACAGGTTTCGGGAGAGTGATGCGAACCCCGAATCATTGGAACATCCGTCCGCGCAGGGCCGCCAGGATGGCCTTCCGTTTCTTGGGGTCCTTCTCGGCGTTGGCTTTCTTCAGGAACGCCTCGCGGGTCGTGATGCGCTCAGGTGTGTTCGGCTTCTTCTCGAACTCCTTGAGGTTTTTGGCTATCTTTTTGACCGCCTCCGGGGGCTTCTCCGCCGCCGGTAAGGAGGTTTCGGTTTTCGTTACTTTGTCGCTTGATATTTCCAGCATCGTCATCTCCATCCAGTCGTTGAATTTCCTCGATGGTCACGGCCCCGCAGTCTATCAGTCCCCGGGCCATCTCCATGTTCACGTTGATGGTCAGGGTCCGCTTCTCCTCGATGTGCCGCTCAGGGGAGTAGTCGCCCCGGACCTTCAGGGCCTTGTCAACGTATATCGACCGCGTGAAAAAGTCGGCTTGTCCGGCGGCCTGAAGAACACCCCCGTCCTTCGACTTCTTCTCGGGGTAGGTGGCCTCTAATCCGTCCTTGATTTTCGAGGACAAGTATTTGTCATCTATCCCGGCCTTCACCATCGCCGTCTGAAGCGCGGTCAGGACGGCCGGTTCCCGCAGAAGAGCCGAACCCTCGCTGGCATGGGCGTACCCGGCCCGAAGGGACGCCTGCCCGACGCCCAAACCGTCAACGAGGTTCTTTACGAACTTCTTGCGCCGGACGTTAGGCGGTTGCTTACGGACCAGTTTCACGCCCGCCATCGTTACTTCGCAACGATGAACTTCTTGACGAACCAGACGCCGCCCCAGTAAACCACGGTGAAGATGACGAAAGCGACGGCGGCCGTGAGAAACGACACCCGCGGCACTCCGACGAACCCGCCGACAAGAATCAGGGCGTAACCGGCGATGAGGAAGAGGGTTGAATTTTTCATGGTAACTCCTATTTCCCGCAGATGATTCCAGCAATAAAGGTCACGGGCGGACCATATTTCCCGACAGCCGCCCAGAACTCGCTTATCTTGACGGCGTGTTCGGCCACCTTGAACAATCCCTCGGCCTGGATACGAAGGGCGTGTTCCCGCTCATAGTTGGCCTTCCATTCCTCGGTCAACTCAACCTGGACGGCGAAACGCTCGTCCTTGAGCCGCCCCTGTTCCTTGAGATCCTTGATCTGCGTATCCTGCTCAACGAGGAGCGCGTTGCGCAGGGCTATCCCAGCATCGAGCGAGGCAACGAACTCGGCGAGCGCGGGGTTGGCGTCAATTACGGGCTGGACTTCCGTGCGGAGCCGATTGTTCTCGGCATCGGTCGTCGTGACCTTACCGCGGAGGGCGGCGATGGTCG
>Ga0307377_10000573_pt1 | contig 48261 bp, 37 predicted proteins | sample TR3MG_FD_202535 | JGI IMG/M metagenome (GOLD analysis project Ga0307377, IMG submission 202535) | Soil microbial communities from Risofladan, Vaasa, Finland - TR-3 | ecosystem: Environmental > Terrestrial > Soil > Coastal area > Acid sulfate soil | place: Finland: Risofladan, Vaasa | collected...
ACATCGTTCATGTCACCGTACTTTACCCCTGCGTAACTGGCGGCCCCCCTGCCGTCTTCAAGACCCGCGTACAATTGCTGCGAGGCGTCATTGCCCGGGTCGCCATAGAAGTACAGCGTCAATATCTTTGTACCCGGAGCCGTCCAGTCACACGGGTCGGCGAATTTGCGGTAAATCTCGGAATACTTGGCGTACCCTTCGAAGTTATTGTTGTAGTCGAACCATATTGACTTCACCCCGCCGTGCACCAGGCATGCCGGCGCACTGACAAGCATAATCCACGACCCGGTCCCGTTCTCCACCCCATCTACCCACGTGTCATACAGGGTGTACTCGTCGTAGTCCTCCATGTCGTCGACACCAATAAAACCCTGCACCGTAAAACTCCAGACAGCACCTTTCTCGCGGTCGTCACGGTTGATCTCATCAATCCGCCAGCAATAGGTTCGGCCTCCTTCCAGCGGTTCGGGCGGGTCGTAGGTGGTCACTTCAAGGTCTTGTCTGCCCTTGTACACGCTCGAAGAGGTGTCGGCGTCGTTCACATCATCGAAATTGGTGCCGAGGTACACGTCGTGAGAGACCACGTATCCACCCGCTTGCCAGTCAAGAACCACGCCCGGATCCACATTCTCAGCGCCGTCCATTGGGCTTGGGTTGGAGGCAGGCTGCGGCCAGAGGGTGTCGAGGACGAGTCTATAATACGGCCGGCCGTTGCGCATGTGGACGCCAAAGACATCTATCTTGGTCGGCTGCTCGCTGCTGGAAGCGTCGGTCCAGGTGTACGTTGTGTCGTTGAGGGTAATGAGCATCTTGACACTGCTCGAAGAGAGCCGCTCAAGACTAATAGTGAGCAGCGACCACTCTCCCGGGGGCAGCTCAAAACCGGGGATGTAGTCCTCAAGCCCTTCGTTGATGGTCATAAGATTGCTGGAGCTCTGGGGCTTCTTGGCGAAATTGCCGGTCTTGTGGACTTCGCCGGTGCAGTCGACCCAGCGGGTGGGGTAGGCCTGCAAGTGCGGCCCAAAACGCCAGTTATAGCCTTTATAGCCGGCAAATATGGAGCTGGACGTGTCAAATCCGTCAGCGGTGATATATTCCCCGTCAGCCTGGAACAACCCGAAGCGAAAGTCACTGGTCCCGGCGATACAGGTTATGTCATCGTCGCAGTATATGCAGTTGTAGCAGGAGTCCGGGGGACAATCATCTTTACCGTCACTCATATAGAAGTAGGTGAGCTGAACCTTCTGGCCGACCTGACTGAGAGGCATATCGGGAAGTCGCGTAACATACTGCCCGCCCTTCTCGGGGAACCACTCTAACTGGCCCTGTTCGTTGACATACGGGCCGCGGGAGTAATTGGAATAGAACCATGTCAATCCGTTCCACCAGACGCCCTGGTCATCGTTGATGATTGTGTAGGTGTGCTGAACGGCCGCGGTCAGCTTAACATTAGCGCTGGGATTGGATAATGTCAGCTCGATCGTCTCATCAGGAATCTCTTTAAACGTATCGTCCACAATGGACAGTGGAACGTACTGTGTTGTGACGCCGGGGCTAAACTGGAGCGTGCCGCTTCCCAGCAGCGTATAATCCGCACCGCTGGCGGCCGTGCCGCCGGTGACCGCGTAATTTACCGTTGCCGTGGCGCCCAGAGTGGCAGACAAACTAACGGGGATATTGACAGTGGTTACATTTTCCAGGCCGCTGCTGGCAGCGGCCTCAAAACCCACACCGGGCCGGGAATCAAGAATTATGTACGTATGCATTTTCGTCTGGCCCAGCAGCAATCCAGCCCCGCCGGGATTTGACAATTCTACAATTACGGTCTCGTCATTTTCAGGCAAGCCGTCATTGGTAATGCCAAAGCTGATGGTTCTGCTGGTCTGACCGGGCAGGAAAGTCAACGTGCCCGGCGCCAGCGTGTAGTCCACCCCGCCCCCTGTCGCTGTCCCGCCTGTTGCTGCGTAATCCACCGTATAGGTTTGGCCGGGTTCAGCATTACTTAACGTAACCATCAAGGCCGCGGGGCTTACGCTTTCGGGAGCGCTGGAGGCCTCTGCCGCAAACTGCACCCGGCAATAGAGGATAACCGCGGTTATTTCGGTATAGCTGCCCTTGTTCTCGATGATTATCTGGTCGTAGCCCTCCGCCGGCTGGAGCCATCCCTGGGCGACCCAATTGGCCGGGTCGTAATAATCTGTGCCTACGGTAGTAACGCGCAATATACCGGCCCCCACATAGATGATGCCGTCGCGGTCGCCCCTGAACTCGATATCTCCGGAATGCACTATCCCGCCATTGATCCACATGCGATGTACGCCGCCGTCGTCATCGGGAAACTTCCACGTGCCGTCAACGGTAAATGTACCGCCGTTCATATAGATGTAGCCGTCGCCGCCCTGGCCCAGATTAAATCTGCCCGTACAGTGGAAACTGCCGCCGTTGACCTCAATAGTGGCATTCGAACCGTTCAAAGTAGATCCGTCCGCGCCGGTCACACTGCCGGTACTCTGGATGATATAATGGCACGCAATTGACATTGGTGCAGCGCATGTTTCGGCGCCGGTGATAGTAACGGTTTGCCCAGGCGTACAAGAGCATTGGGCGTATACCCCGCCGACAAATGCCATCTGAACAACAAGACACATCAAAAACGCTGGTTTTCTTAACATAGTACTCCTCTTTCCGAGAACGCAAGTCAAGTATAGTGATTAGAAATGGTAAAATGAGTGCGGAACCGGTTCCTTTCTCCCGAACATTATTATCCTGCCTTAGCGGCCCTTTTGCACGGACAATATTATAACACCCCGTGTCCCATAAGGCAAGCTTTATTTGGCCAGCAATAACGGTGCAACTGTGAATGGCGGTTCCTTAAGCCCCAAAAACTACGTTTTTCAGGGCTTAAACGCACTCCCAAACGCCTTAAGGAACCGCTATTCGGTGCAACTGTCAATTTGCCTGTGGGCCAATTGCTCTTGCGCACATAACAAGACGTCAGGGCTCGGAGGGTGGCCATGATAAGGACTTGAGGGGTTTTGGCTGTGTAGGGCTGCGGCCGGGGCAAAATCTTGGCCCGCCGAGTTTCTCTTAACGTTCCATAGCGACCGCCGGTCGTAAGTCCTGTCCTCAGAAAAAGATAAAAAATTTTCCTTCCTATCCCAATTTTTTCCAGAAAAGCTTTGACAGCACTGGACGGGGAATACTATAATGAATAATGTCCCACCAAGGGCACACCAAGCCCGGTTAGAGGTGGACCTATGATATTGGCCTTGTCCATTCGCTGTGGGCGAGGCTAATTTTTTTATGCGCACCGACGGTCATAGACCGTACCGGCCGAAACAGCTTCACCCTGTATCAAAATCGAGGGCTTGCCGTCAAGAGCACAATCCGAAGGACTGCGGATATTGTGTTATGGGACATTTTGCGACTTTTTGCAAAAAAGTATCCGGCCCGGATTGCCGAAAATAGAAAATAATTGACAGACTGTAAGTGGTGTTTGTATAATACCATTGTATTTGTATGAAAACATACAAATGCGACCCTGAGACGTCCCTGTGAATGGGGATGGTTACGGGATTATGGCAGGGTCATAAAACTTCGGTTGGTCCGGCTGCATTTCATTTGCGACCGGCTTGCCGGAGCGGCCCAGCGGCGCCATAATCGACCGGAATAACAATTGAGTGTTTATCAGGAAAGGTGAGACAAATGAGTACCGACTCTTCTTTGGCTGGTTCAGCCGGTCAATCCTCTATCAAAGCAGGCGCACAAATAATCGTTGACACTCTTATCGAACTGGGTGCGGACACCATCTTCGGCTATCCCGGCGGCGTGGTCCTGCCCTTGTTCGACCGGTTATACGATGCGCCGATAAGGTTCATAATTCCCCGGCACGAACAGGGGGGCTGTCACATGGCTGACGGTTATGCCCGGGCCAGCGGCAAAGTCGGCGTCGTAATTACCACCAGCGGTCCCGGCGCGTGCAATTTGACCACGGGGCTTGCCACGGCAATGATGGATTCGGTGCCGGTTGTTGCCCTGACGGGGCAGGTACGCACGGAGCTTATCGGAAACGACGCGTTTCAAGAGGCTGATAGTACCGGCATTACGCGTCCTGTCACCAAGTATAACTGCATCGTCAAAGACGTTAAAGACCTGGCACGGATAATTCACGAGGCATTTTACATTGCCTCCACGGGCCGCCAGGGGCCGGTGCTGATTGACATACCGGTTGACGTCTCGGTCGCCAAGTGCGCCACGGACTGTGTGGTAAAGATGAAGCTGCCCGGCTATCGGATACAGGCTAAAGGGCACAAAAGACAAATATCAATGGTCGCCAAGGCAATTAACGAATCCGAACAGCCGGTGCTTTACGTGGGCGGCGGTATAATCAGTGCAAACGCAGGCGAAGAGCTGAGGGCCCTGGCTGAGAAAGCCCATCTGCCGGTAACAATGACGCTCTTAGGGCTGGGCAGTTACGACCAGAACAAGCCTGACTCACTGGACATGCTTGGGATGCACGGGTCCGCCTACGCGAATTATGCAGTGCAGGAATGCGACCTGTTGATTGCTATAGGCGCGCGGTTTGACGATAGAGTTACGGGAAAGATAAAGACTTTCGCTCCAAATGCAAAGATAATCCACGTCGATATCGACCCGGCGAGCATATCGAAGAATGTCCACGTTGACATTCCCGTGGTGGGCGACGCAAAAACCGTCCTGGCTGAACTGACCAAGGAAGTGCAGCACCGAGAGCGAAAACCCTGGTTTGAAAAAATTGCGCAGTGGAAGAAAAAGTTTCCCTTCCGATACGACAATACTACGTCCACGATTAAGCCGCAGTACGTCATCGAGGAAATTTGGCGTCAGACCGAGGGCAAGGCGATTGTAACCACTGGCGTGGGACAGAATCAGATGTGGACCGCCCAGTTTTACAAATTCAGCAGGCCCAGGCAGCTTATAAGCTCGGGAGGGCTGGGCACAATGGGATACGGCCTGCCTGCGGCCATAGGCGCGCAGGTTGCCAGGCCCGACCAGACGGTTATCGATATTGACGGCGACCACAGCTTTAATATGACCATGACCGAGCTCCGCACCGCCGTGGAGCACCAACTGCCGATTAAGGTCTCCATCATCAATAACGGCTATATGGGAATGGTCCGCCAGTGGCAGGAGTTGTTCTACAGCAAGCGCTATTCCAAGAGCTATTTGTCTAACCCCGATTATGCCACCGTTGCACGTGCGCTTGGGGCGGCGGGGATTACCGTTGAGAAAAAAGCCGACGTTCCAAAAGCAATAAAACAGATGCTGCAGGAGAAACAGCCTTGCGTTGTCGATTTTAAAGTTGAGCGTGAAGAAAACGTTTGGCCTATGGTTGCTGCCGGCAAGAGCCTCAATGAAATGGACGGGCTGGATATTCTGGAAAGCATGGCTTAAGAAAATGAAAAGGTAAAAGCTATGAAACATATAATAAGTGCACTGGTTGAGAACAAGCCCGGCGTTCTGGCCCATGTCGCCGGGATGTTTGCGGCGCGGGCTTTTAACATTGACTCGCTCGCTGTCGGGCGGACCGAGGACCCGGACCTTAGCCGGATGACAATTGTGGTTGTCGGTGACGACAGGGTCGTCGAGCAGGTTCGAAAGCAGTTAGCCAAGATAGTTCCCGTTGTCAAAGTTCAGGATTTTGCAGGTCAGCCGGTGGTGGCCCGCGATTTGATGCTCATATCTGTTTCGGTGCCGGCGGAAAAACGGCCTGAAGTGGTCTCTCTGGTGGAAATGTTTAAGGGAAAAGTGGTGGACATCGGGCCAAAGCAGCTTATGGTTGAAGTCAGCGGCCCCGAGTCCAAGATCGAAGCGTTTATCAACGCGTGCAGGCCTTACGGCATCAAGAACATGGTAAGAACCGGCACAATTGCATTGCCGCGACAGGAAAAACCTGAGGAGTGACGCAAGAAGACCCATTTTGCAGTACGTCGCAGAGTGAGAACCCCGAAGCTTATCGGGTGAGGGAACACCTAATATAAAAGCAAGTTACCGGGTTGGCGCATCAATAAATTCCTTGCCTGACAGGCGGCTTCCAATATAATGAGGCGATGCGTTTCGAGGATATTGTTCCGAAATCGATTGATAGCATTGCTCTATAAATAACCGGCATTAATAAGGAGAAGTATAACTATGGCATTGAAGATTTATTACGAAAATGATGCACCGTTGGAGCCGTTAAAAGGTAAGAAGGTGGCGGTCATTGGTTACGGCAGCCAGGGCCACGCACATAGTCTGAACCTGCGTGACAGCGGCATCCAAGTGGCTGTGGCCGAACTGGAAGGTACAGACAACTTTAGGCTTGCAAGTGAACATGGATTCGGACCGACGGATATAAAAACGGCTATGGATGGCGCTGCGCTGATTATCGTTACCGTGCCGGATGAAATTCAGGCCAGAGTTTATGATGGGCAAATCGCGCCCAATCTGGCTGCGGGGCAAACGCTCGGCTTCTGTCACGGCTTCAATATTCATTTCGGATACATTGTACCGCCCAAGAATGTCAACGTGGTTATGATAGCCCCCAAGGGGCCGGGACATTTGGTCCGCAGTGAGTTTGTCAAGGGCGGCGGCGTGCCGAACCTGGTGGCCATCAAACGGAATGCGACGGGCGACGCGAAGGCAATCGCCCTTGCCTGGGGAAACGGAATCGGCGGCGCCCGAGCCGGGATAATCCAGACGACATTCAAGGAAGAGACAGAGACGGACCTTTTTGGCGAGCAATGTATCCTCTGCGGCGGTCTTACCGCGCTTATTAAGGCCGGCTTCGAAACATTAGTTCAAGCGGGTTATCAGCCTGAAATCGCATACTTCGAATGCATGCACGAGGTGAAGCTGATTGTTGACCTGATGTATCAAGGCGGGCTGAGCTATATGAGATACAGCATATCCAACACCGCCGAATACGGGGATCTAACCCGTGGACCAAGGATTATCACGAACAAGACCAGGGCGGAAATGAAAAAGATACTGAAGGAAGTTACGTCGGGCAGATTCGCAAAAGAATGGGTCAACGAATACCAGACCGGCCTGAAAAACTTCAAGGCGCTGTACAAAAAGGACTATAACTGCAAACTCGAAAAGGTCGGGCGAAAATTGCGGAAGATGATGAAGTGGATTGATGCGAAGGAAGTCTAAGACCCAGCTCGTGACCCAAACCACAAACTGCAAGTGAAAGGAAAGTATCGTGAGAGTCATAACAGATGAGAAAGGTAAAAGCTTGCCGGTCCTTACTTTTTACCTGCTGCTCTGTGTTTTATGCTTCTTGTCCGGCTGTTCCGTCGTTGAGTATGCTTGGCCGGAAGGGCCGCCCCACGAGCGGGAGCTCTACGAAAGCTATAACCGGACGGAACTGAAAACAAGCAGCTCTTACGATGTACTCACCGCTATGCCAAAACCGCAATACGAAGTGCTCAGCCAGAGCAAGAGCGTTATCGCTTCGTTGGTGCAGAAGAAAAAGGGGCACAAAACCTGGTTCAATATGGTCGCCTTCGACGAGGACAGGCTCACAGCAAAGAGAAAGTATATTTTTATCGTCGATGATATGCCGAACCCCCTGGAAGAGCCCAAGAAGAGTCTGAGCTTTGACTCTGAAATGGTTCTGGAACCAGAGGCGCTCGACAAACCCTACGCAAATGAGAACGCAAGGAGAATCGCCATATTGAAGCAGGTCCTGGAAAATGTGCGCAAGGACTTCCGCGAAGTCGGTTCAGACAACAAAATGCTCCATATTTGCGGGATGATGGTCAACCAGGCGTTCGAGGCGGTTTTGGTTAAGCTTGATACGTCACCTGCGCTGGCATCGAAGCTCAGCGAACCGGCGGGCGTCGAGTTCAGCCACATGAGTCTTGACAAGGGCAGGATTCAAATGCTCGTCCAGGATGATATCACCAAAGTCAAACTCGGATTGGGCGCGCCTGCAAAACATTTTGCGGAGCGGCGCACGACAGATAAAGGCGAGAGTCTATAATACAGCTAAGTCTTTCCTGCCAGGCAGGTGACAAACTGTATCGGCTTAAAAACAGAAAAGAGTGGGCCTGTAAGCCGAGTTCTGTGTCCCGCCGTCGAAGGACGGGCGGCGGCCATTTATCTTGGCCAGCCGTTGCCGGCTGGCTCTCCTGATTGCTCAGGAAGCGACCTACCCGCTGTTATCGCCCGGGCCGAGCAACAGCATGCTTGATCTTGCAGGCGGTGGGGTTTACCCTGCCGACACCGTCACCGGCGCCGCGGTGCGCTCTTACCGCACCATTTCACCATTGCCTGTTCCGCGCGCGGCGGCCATCGGCTGTGTATTTTCTGTGGCACTTTCCCGCGGGTTGCCCCGGGTGGCCGTTAGCCACCACCGTGCCCTGTCCTGCTCGGACTTTCCTCCGGCTCTATTTAGAGCCGGCGACCGCCCGACCCACTCTTTTCAATTGACTACCAATTACCAATTACCGATAATTCTACCATTAACCCCAGATTATTATAGCAAAAATCTGTTAATGAGAAAATACAATATTTTGATAATTTATGACGTTCCCGGCTGGGCTTACCACCTCAGGGCAGAGGCCTTAAAAAAATATGCGCCGCAGGACTTTTCCGTAACTGTTTCCGCTGCCTCTGCATTTCAAGAATTATTGCAAAAAGAAACATTCGAACTGATCTTTTTTCTGCCTTTCAGCCACGTTAATCGACTGAGAGCACACTGTAATCAGACAGGAATAAACCCGGTCATACTAACTTCTTTCAACGTCGGCTGGGGATATGCGAATGATTGGCTGGAAAAAGCACGGACATCTGCCGATGCGGTTGTCATCAATAATTACCGTATGTGGGACAAATCGGGGCGATTGGAAAATACTTATTATCTGCCCAACGGCGTTGATACGGACGCCTTTAGGTGCGATGTCCCTGTTGAAAACCGAAAGCCTAAGGCTCTGTGGTGTGGTTCTGAGTTTCATAGAAAGACAAAGGGCTATGACAGTATCCTTGTGCCCCTAAAAGAAAAGCTGAAAGATTACGACTTAGATCTCGACTTAAGATTGGTTAGCTCAACAGGGTCAATGAGATACTCCAGCAGACAAATGGCTCAGTGGTACAACACAGGCACAATCTACGTATGTGCAAGTTTGGCTGAAGGCACGCCAAATCCTGCTCTGGAAGCCGCATCCTGCGGTTGCACAATAGTCTCAACCCCTGTCGGCAATATGCCTGAATTAATCCAGCACGGAGTGAACGGCTATATCGTGAAGTGGGATGTCGAGGCGTTCCTGCTACATATCTTGCAGGCTGTTAACCATCAAATCATTCTCTCCCGCAACATGCTCAGGACCGTCCAATCTTGGAGTTGGAAAGTAACAAGTGACGGATTCTACAAATTATTTAGACAGCTAATCGAAAAGCGAAGAATAAAACCTTAGAAACAAAAATGGCCGGAAATCGCAACCGGCGATGAGCGATTGGTGCCTTCGGTGCTCCGCAAAAGCCTGTGGTTCCTCGGCCCGCTCGGAGATACTTTCCGTAACTAATACGGTTTTGCCGGACATCGTTTGTTACGGTTTCTTCGCGATTTCGATATGTTCTTTGAAGTGCGCGTCGTCCGTATCGGGGAAATCGCTTCTGAAGTGGACGCCCCGGCTTTCGCGTCGCATCTGGGCCGAGTGGGCCACCAGGAGCGACACCGTCAGCATATTCTGACATTCCCAGCCTTGTGGTGAATCAAAGACTTTGTCCATCACATAACGCTGCCAGAACCTGATAATCTCCTGGGCCTCGATGAGCGGTCGAGCGGTTCGCGTGATGCCGACATTTCGCCACATAAGAGCCCGAAGCGAGTTTCTAACGTCGGCCGTATCCAGACGCGTGCGGTCCGAGTGCGGGATTCGGTATTTCAAATGGGGGTGTCTGATATGGGACATGCCGGTCTTTTCGTGCTGAGAAGCAAACTGCCCGGCTGTCCTGCCGAATGCCAATCCTTCGAGCAGGGAGTTGCTCCCGAGACGATTGGCGCCGTGCAGCCCCGTAGCGGCGACCTCGCCGCAGGCGTAGAGATTCTTAATACTGGTTACGGCGGAGGCGTCAACCTTTACACCGCCGATCATATAGTGCGCGCTGGGCCGGACAGGAATCAGGTCGCGCCCGACATCTATATCGAAACTCTCACACAATTCGTTAATCAGGGGGAACCTCTCTGCAAAATGCTCTTTATCAAAATGCCGAACATCCAGATAGACATGCGTCGACTTGGTTTTGAGCATTTGTGAAAGTATCGCCCGGCTGACAACGTCGCGAGGCGCCAGCTCAGCGGATTCGTGATAGTCTTTCATAAAGCGGCGGCCATTCTTATCCACCAAAAAGGCCCCTTCGCCGCGGAGCGCCTCGGTAATCAGCGCCCGCGAGGCGCCGGCGACGTAAAGCGTGGTCGGATGAAACTGCATAAACTCCAAATCCTGGAGCACCGCCCCGGCCCGGTAGGCCATGGCAATCCCGTCGCCAGTCGCGATGCCCGGGTTGGTGGTTTCTCGATAGAGCTGCCCTGCTCCGCCGGTTGCCAGGACCGTATTTGCCGCCCAGATTATCTGCGTGCCTCGCTGGTCGTGCCCGATTATCCCTACGCACTCGTTTTCATCGTTGGTGAGCAAATCAATGGCGAAGAAGTTTTCTATTACTCTTACATTGGGGCTTTGTTCGACCTTTTTAATAAGCGCCTCTGAGATTATACGTCCTGTTTCATCGCCGTGAGCGTGAGCAACACGGGGACGCGTATGGCCGCCTTCGAGCGTGCCGGCAATATGACCATCGACCATATCAAACTCAGCGCCCCACTGAAGCAGCTGCTTGATAAGCTCAGGCCCCTGGCGAACGACCAGGTCAACAATCTTGTCGTCATTAATGCCGCAGCCGGTGCTTAGCGTATCGGCTATGTGCGATTCGAATGTGTCTGCTTTATCGAGGACCGAAGCAATGCCGCCCTGGGCCAGCCACGTGTTGCTCTCCTGCAGAGCACCTTTGCAAACCACGATCACATTGCAGTGCTCCGCACCTTCGATAGCGGCGCGGAGGCCCGCAACGCCGGCTCCAATCACCAGACAATCGGTAAAGAGCTGGTGTGCCGAAATGGCGTCAATATTCACCAAATACCGCCTGAGCTCAGCCGGGCCGGTCATGTTTTTGGTCCTCGGTTTATACCTTGTACCGGATACTTCGTATCTCGTACCTCGTCGTGCGATTAGCTGTATAATACCTGATTTTTGGCATTTTGAAAACCAGCTTATTATAACTTCCCTCAGAATATGAACTTGCCTTATGCCGCCTCAGCCGCCGGCCAACCGGAGAAACCTTAAATAAGCCGGGTGCAGAGCGGCCTGAAAAAAATTGAAAATTGGCACATTTTTCCGTTGACAACTCGATACCTTGCGCTGTATAGTATACTATAGATGGAATCGCAAGGTGTGACAAAGCGGTCAGTGAGAACTCGCTGCCGGCCGTTTCCCGGGAGTTGAATTATGAAGTTGCTGCGTAAACAGATGCTCGACGGCAATGTCCAAACGATGCTTTTGGCTATTCTGGAAGCCGGGCCCAGCTACGGCTACGCCATTGTCAAGGACCTGAACACACGGGCAAAAGGAATACTTCAACTGGGTGAGGGGACAATTTATCCCGTGCTGCACCGGATGGAAGAAAAAAAGCTTATATCGGCAAGCTGGCGCAATGCAGAAAACGGCAGGGAGCGCAAATACTACCGCCTGACTGCCAAAGGACGCAGGGCCCTGACTGCGAATTGCCAACAGTGGCGGCTGCTTACTTCAGTGATGAAAGAGGTTCTGGGTCCTGCGGCAAAGCGCTCGCCAGAGGTGGAACTGAAAGGAGCTGCAATATGAGTCGGGCATTACAGAAATATCTTGACCATGTAATGGCCTACGCCAATCGAAAGCAAGAGGACGCGATAAAAATCCGCACAGAACTCGAGGACCACTTAATGCAAAAGATAGCCGACCTCGAAGCCCAGGGCCTGCCGCGCGAGGACGCAATATTTCAGGCCATCGAGGATCACGGTACCGCACGCACCGTTGGCTACGGTCTGAGGAAAGGCTTTGCCTTGTTGGACGTCCGTACCGAGGGCACCGCTCGCGGGTTTGTCGCCATAGGGCCAAGGGCGATCGGAGTGATTGCCTTCGGCGGCGTGGCAGTTGGCCTGTTCGCCTTCGGTGGATTTGCCATTGGCGCCATCGCTTTCGGATGGTTGGCCGTAGCCGCGCTGATTTCGTGCGGAGGTATTTCACTGGCGCCGATGGGGGCTGCCTTGGGTCTGGCGGTGCTGGGACGAATTGCCATTGGGATGGTGGCCGGCGGCGGGCTGGCCGTCGGATTGTGGGTACCCTGGGCCGTTGACCGTGTCAGTTTGCTTGGCGGTGACGACGGACTGCAGTTCTTACAGCACTTTCGAACCTTCCAGAGCAGTGTTGCAGTCGTTGTCATAATCTCGTGGCTCTTCATTATATCTCCCTTCCTAACGGGGGTCATGGGGGCAATTGAGAGCTCGGAGCATCAGCGAATTGAGAAAGCTGACCCCAAATTGGCTCAATGAGATGCCAGTGCGAGCCGGCTGGCAACCGGCCAACCGCCGAATTAAATCCGGGCCAGTTTTGCCCAGTCACATTCCATCAAAACGCTGGTAATAGTCTCACCCAGATGCGGCTGCTCGATGTTAATGGTCTCGTCGTAAGGCGCCACTGCGAGGACATTCACGCGGCCGCACTGAGCTATCACCTGCTCGGCGGTTTCTTCGGCAACTCCGGCCTCGGTGGCATCGTAGCCATTGATTACTACCCCTGCAATTTTCAAACGAGCCGACCGAAGACAATCAATCGTCATCAGCGTGTGGTTTATCGTTCCCAGAGTCGCGCGGGCCACTATCACTACGGGCAAATCGAATTCTGCCGCCAGGTCCAGCAGGTCAAATTCCGCGGTTAAAGGCACACGCACGCCGCCGATGCCTTCTACAATAACTATATCGCTGCTTTCACATATCTGTCTGTAAGCGTTCGCTATGCTCTCGAAATCCATGGGCCGGCCCTCATGAGCGGCGCTGACAATCGGCGCCGCCGGCGTCAGGTAGCCAACGGGGGTTATTGTCGAAAGCGACAGGTTGCTGTTTGCGCAATTGGCCAGAAACTCCGCATCATAGCTGACCCGGCCTTCCCAGTGGCGGTTGCAGCCGGTGGCAATCGGTTTGAATACGCCGACTTTCAGGCCGCGGTCGGTCAGGATTCGGGCAATAGCGCCGGCTATCACCGTCTTGCCTACGCCCGTATCGGTGCCGGTTACGAAAAGACCGGACTTTCTGGGTAAGCTCAGGTTAATCGGCATCGCAGCTTCCTATTATCCCCGGCAACTGGTCTTTGATGGAACGGTATATGATTTCGAGCAGTTTTTCAAGCAATCCCAAATCGATAGCGACCGGCGGCATCACTACGACGCAGTCACCCAACGGCCGAAGCATAACGCCAGCGGCCCGCATTGACAGGCAAAGTCTGGCGCCGACTTTCCGCTGCGGGGCAAGAGCCTGCTTGCTGGATTTATCCTCAACAATTTCAATCCCGCCCATCAGGCCGCACTGGCGTGCATCCCCGACAAAAAGGAGTCCCGCAATCTTGGCAAAGTAATGTTTCATCAACGCGATTTTGGCCGGCAGCGATTCGATTACTTTGTTTTCCTCGAACAGTTCCAAAGAGGCCAAAGCCGCCGCACAAGCCAGCGCGTTGCCCGTGTAGGTATGGCCGTGATAAAAGGTTTTGTGCTCGGCTATATCACCCAGAAAGGCATCGAAGATTTCCTCGGTGGTCAGGGTTGCCGCCAGTGGCAGGTAGCCACCCGAAAGTCCTTTTCCAAGGCACATAATATCCGGACTAACCTGCTCATTCTCACACCCGAACATCTTGCCCGTCTTGCCGAAGCCTGTGGCAACTTCGTCAGCAATCAACAGCACGCCATACTTCTGCGTCAGTTCGCGAACGCCTTTGAGGAATCCCTCGGGGTGTACGATTATTCCGCCTGCGCCTTGCACGAGCGGCTCGACTATCACCGCAACTAACTGCTCGGAACGGTTTTCCAGTATGTCTTCAATTCTGTCCAGGCTGTATAAGGCGCACTGCTTCACGCTGCCGTCGAAGCAGTATGGATGCGGTGCGGGTGCAAAGAAGGTTTCGAACAGCAGCGGCTTAAATATCGAGTGAAACGTGTCAATTCCGCCCAAACTCACTGAGCCGATGGTGTCGCCGTGGTATGAGCTTTTCAGGGCGATAAACTTCGTTCGCTTTTTGTCGCCTCGATTTTGAAAATATTGATAGGCCATTTTCAGAGCGATTTCGACCGCTGTGGCCCCGCTGTCGGAATAAAACACCTTTTTCAAGCCTGGTGGGGCTACCTCTATGAGTCTTTCGGACAACTCGATGGACCTGGTCTGGCCCAGACCCAAGAGCGTGCTATGTGAGACCTTGTCCATTTGAGCCTTTATGGCATCGTCGATTTTTTTCACCCTGTGGCCGTGGACGTTGCACCAAAGCGAGCTGACGCCGTCGATATAGCGCTTGCCTTCGGTGTCTATCAGGTGGAAACCTTCGGCCGAATCGATTATAACCGGCTCGGATTTGAGCCAGTCCGCCATTTGTGTGAACGGATGCCAGAGATACTTCTTATCCAGCCCTATGAGTTTTTTCGTCGGTTCATTCATGTGGAAATATGTACGAAAAAAGCCTCTCAGCAGTCAATGCTGTTCGACATTTCGTCCAAACCGATTCCGTAGCGTCACTTCTTCTGCGATGCCGCTGGGTCCTGTTTCACTTCGGCCTTGTTGGGATCCTCCTTCGCGGGTCTTTGACTGGAAGTGGTCTTTCTTCGAAGCAGGACTTTTGCGTCGGTGAACAGACTCTCGTCGTCTGCGTACTTAAGCACAAATGCCTGCAGCTCCTTGGTTGATGCGGTTAAAACAACGCCATTATTCTCCACCATTTCGTGCTTTACCGCATTGGCGTCCCGCTCAAGCAATTTCTTAAACGCGTCGTCGTCCGTCAGCCGCAGCTTCAACACATAGTCATAGTTCAGCGACAGATTCTTCAACAAATCTTTATCGGTCTTTTCATCTTCAGGAAGGCAATTTTGGGCGGCTGGCAAAAACTCGATACAGTCAATCTTTATGAACGTATGAATCGACACGAAAAAGAATGCGTTATAGGGCAGCTTCATCTTCTCCGCCTCTTTTTCACCGGACGGGAATTGGTCCGGGTGAACATCCAGGAACAGCCTGTCCTTTAGCTTGACCAAGCGTGCGACAAATACACCTTTGTTGCCCTCCTTGTCGGAAAAAATCAGCTCATATTCCTTTTTCGACGTGTCGGGCCGTCTGAATTCCCACGTGGTGTCCGGCCTATTTGAATCATCTACCCACACACCCAGCAGTTTTTCCTCGAACACCACATCTTGCTCCGTATAGAGCGGATGCAGCGACATAACCGGCACGCAGCCGCCCAAAATCCCAGCTAGCAGGTAAAATAGAAATTTCTTCGTTCTCATCTTTCGTCTCCCTAAACCTTCTCTCAAAATGGTTTTTTTATTACCTTAACATAGCATTGTATCACGGGGTAATCCAATAGCAACGAATTAAGTCCGGCCAACACCGCCGGGCCGGTAATGGTTGTGTCAAGCTCTTGTTTTGGTAGAGTACATCCGGAAAAGGCACGGCAAAATTGGTTTGCAAAACCCCGGTCAAAACGTGATTATTACCGCTATGGATGACGGAGAGACAGAAGACAGATTTGCCGGGGTCCGGGAGCACATGCTCCAATGGGACCTGATGGGTCGGGACATAACCAATGCGGATGTGCTAAAGGTGATGGGCGAGATTCGGCGAGAAGAATTTGTGCCGGAAACGCACAAGTCGCAGGCCTATAACGATGGCCCGCTGCCCATCGGCCTGGGGCAAACCATTTCTCAGCCATATATTGTTGCCCTGATGACGCAGGAATTACGACTTAATCCGGACTGCGAGGTTTTGGAGATTGGAACGGGAAGCGGATACCAGACCGCTATTCTAAGCAAGCTGGCAAGAAAGGTCTATACTATCGAAAGATTCGCTGAGCTCGCCGAGACAGCCCAAGCCATTCTGGCCGGTTTAGGCATTTGCAATGTTGAATTTTATATCGGCGACGGCAGTTGCGGCTGGCCGGAGAAAAGAACTTTTGACCGAATCATGATAACCGCGGCGGTTCCGAAAATGCCGGAGCCCCTGGTGGGGCAGCTCAAAGAGGGCGGTCTGATGGTCGGTCCCGTCGGCTGCGGAGGATTCCAGGAGCTCGTGGTCTGTGAAAAAAGAACGGACAAACTCACTGAAAGAACGGTTTGCGACTGCCGTTTTGTCAGGCTGCTGGGCAGGTATGGATTTGAGCAATAGCACAGCGTCGCCGCTGCTTTTGCGGGGATGAAATAAGAAAAGCAGGAATGGTAACTGAAAGCTCCAAAGCACACAGGAAGCTCGATTTATCGATGCCGGTTCAATATCTTAAAGGTGTGGGGCCGGCCAGAGCCGGAACCTTTGCGCAGTTAGGAGTGCACACGGTGGGGGATTTGCTGGAATACTTCCCGCGGGACTGGGTATTTGCGCCTGATGCCATAAAGATAAATCAAATGCGGCCCGACCGGAGCGCCACCATTGTAGGTCTGGTCGAGTCAACAGATTACCAAAGCTTCCGACGGCAGCCGGTTTTCGAAGTGATGCTTTCCGACGAAACGGGCGTATGCCGGATTGTATGGTTTCACGGAGGGTATCTTCGCGGCCAGCTAAGACCCGGCCATGTAATAATCGCTTCCGGTAAAGCCAGCGTATATAAGCACCAGATGCAGATGACCAATCCCAAGTTCTTGATACTCGACGAAAAAACACCCCAGCCGGACGAGTGGTTCGGCGGTGGCGTTTACGCCGCCACTGCGGGGCTCACCAGTATGCGGATTAAGCGAATTATCCGCCCCGTCCTCGACGACCTCGATGAGCTTGTCGCTGAGTACTACGACGAGAGCTTCCTGAGGAAAAATAATCTTATCTGCAGAAAGAATGCGATTAGCTGGATACATTTGCCCCCGGACGAAGACAGGCTCGCTCGCGCCAAGAGACGGCTCAAATACGACGAGCTTTTTCTAATGCAGCTCGGATTAGCGCTTCGGCGATACAGATGTAGACACATCTTATCGGCGGCGCCAATGACGCACAGTGACGAAATAGACAGGAGAATCCGGAGGCGTTTCCCATTCTTGCTGACCGAGGACCAGAACGTTGCAGTCAGGGACATTATGGCCGATATGGGCAAAAAAGAGCCGATGAATCGGCTCCTCCAGGGCGACGTCGGCTCCGGCAAGACCGTAGTAGCGCTTTACGCGGCTTTGCTGGCGGTCGCCAACAAGACTCAAGCGGCTATTATGGCGCCTACGGAAATTCTGGCGGCACAGCATTTCCTGAGTATGGAAAGATACCTCAAGAGCAGCAAAGTAAGAAGGGTCCTGATAACCGGCGGACTGACCGGCAAAAAAAGGAAGGAGCTCCTGGGGCAAATCAGCGCCGGCCAAATGGATATCGTCGTAGGTACGGTGGCGCTGCTGGAAAAGGATATAGAGTTTCAAAAGCTCGGCCTGGTGGTGATAGATGAACAGCACAAGTTCGGAGTTCATCAGCGCGCCCAACTTCGCAAGCAGACCACTCCGCACTGCCTTGTTATGACCGCTACCCCCATACCCCGGACTCTGGCGATGACCGCCTTTGGCGATTTGGACGTGTCTGTTATCAGGCACTGCCCGCCCGGAAGGGGCGCTGTCGTCACCCGCTGGGTCGAGCCGCGCAGCCAGCCGAAGGCATACGAGTTTATCCGAGAGCGCCTTATGGCAAAGAAACAGGCGTACTTCGTCTATCCGCGGATTACCGCAGTCGAAGAGAACGACGATGTTAAGGCCGCTACCGATGAATGGCTGGTTCTCTCCGAACAAGTCTTTCCGGAGTTTGCCGTCGGGCTTCTGCACGGCCAAATGCCGTCGGCAGAAAAACAGCGGATTATGTCGGAATTTCGCAAAGGCAAAATCAATGTTTTGGTCTCAACGGTGGTGATAGAAGTGGGTATGGATGTCCCGAACGCAACCATAATGGTTATCGAGGGAGCCGACAGATTCGGACTGGCGCAGTTGCACCAATTAAGAGGACGCATCGGCAGGGGAGAGGCCAAATCTTATTGCCTGCTGTTTGCGGAGACCGAAAGCGAGGCGGCCAGGAACCGGCTCGAGATAATGACCCGAAGCAACGATGGTTTTGAGATAGCCGAACATGATTTGCGCCTGCGGGGGCCGGGGGAACTTTTCAGCGCGCGACAACACGGTCTGCCGGATTTGAAAATCGCAAACATCGTTGAGGACTATGAGCTTTTGGTTATGGCAAGAAAAAACGCGTTCGAGCTGGTCCCGCAAGACCCTATGTTAACAAAGGCTGAGCACCGAAACATCCGCGACGCGCTATTGGCCAGATTCGGCGAGTCCCTCGGATTGGCCGACGTGGCATAGTTGGTGATTGACAATCGAAAACCGGTCGTCGATAATCAATTTATGCAGATACACTACAAAAACCAACGGTTGGAGCATACCTTGATAGCCGTTAAGGCCCTGACGTCAGCAATGGTGGTGGCTTCCTTTGTCATACTCTTCGGCTTCCACGAGCCGCTGCTGCCAGCGCGGATTTTGTACGCCGTTCAGCTCGGCATGCTGTTTATTTTTCTTGCGGGCAAGGTGGTCCGGCTACTTAACGCCCAGTCGATAAAAGAGTACGTCGTTGCCAACTGGTTCGAAATACCTCTTTTAGCTGCACTCGGAATAGCCGTATTCGGAGCGGGTCGCTGGTTCGGCAGGTTTGAGCCGGGAACGGTCAGGCATTTTTCTGTTGGTATCTATCTAATCATGGAGGTCGTCACCAAGATTTGCATGACCAGCGTGAATATGGCCGCCTCGGGCAAGAATCCTACTCAGACCCTTATCATAAGCTTTTTGGTTCTGATAATCTCGGGCGCGGGTTTGCTGATGCTCCCGAGGGCCTCTACCTGCGAAAACCTCGCTTTTGTCGATGCCTTGTTTACCGCTACCAGTGCGACTTGCGTTACCGGCCTTATCGTAAAGGATACCGGCAAAGACTTCAGCTTGATGGGGCAAATAATAATCCTGTCGCTTATTCAGCTCGGCGGCCTGGGAATCGTGGTTTTCGGTGCTGTGTTCGCCCTGCTGTTAGGACAAGCGCTAAGTCTGCGAGAATCGGTCGCCATGCAGGACCTGCTCAGTGCACGAACGCTTGGGCGGATAGGCAATATGATAGTGTTCATTTTCGGGGGGACAATATCGATAGAAGCTATCGGCGCGGTGAGCATATTCGGCGTGTGGGAGAAGTTACCCGGCCGTATTGCCACTGTTCAGCAGCAGTGGTTCTGCAGCATTTTCCATTCCATCAGCGCCTTCTGTAACGCGGGTTTCAGTTTGTTCAGCGACAGTCTTATCAGCTACAATAAATGCTGGCGTGTTTATCTGGTGATTTGCCCCCTGATAATTCTGGGCGGTCTGGGCTTCGGTGTGCTTTACGACGTGGCCAATATTGCCGCCGACAGGGTAAAGGGCTTCTTCAGAAGCCGCTTGGACAAGCACTACAGACTGTCGATAGAAGTGCCCGCCCCGAAAAGAATGCAGTTGCAGACCAGGATTGTCCTGTCCGCAAGCGCCTGCCTGATAGTTTTAGGGACGCTGGCTATCTTTCTGTTTGAACACTATGCACGCCAGGGCGGCCCTGGGGGAGGTCATAATCCGGGCATATTGGGCGCGCTATTTCAATCGATTACAGCCCGGACCGCCGGGTTTAATACCGTCAACATCTCAAAGCTGTCAGCTTCGAGCAGATTTGTTCTGATGTTACTTATGTTCGTCGGAGGCTCGCCCGGCTCGACCGCAGGCGGAATCAAGACCGTAACATTAGTCGTGGTCATAATGACCGCCGTGGCCGCCCTGCGAAAACGTGAGGAAGTTGAGCTATTCAGGCGTTCGGTTCGCATAGCCGTCGTAGGAAGGGCGATAACCGTTACGTTGCTTTTCGTCGCGGTTTTGTTCGGCGCCACTCTGGCCCTGAGCATTACTGAAAACGCAAATGCGTTCACTATGTCGCAGATGATTTTCGAGGCGGGCTCTGCTCTCGGAACCGTCGGTTTGACGACCGGAATAACGCCTTCTTTGACAACCGCCGGCAAATTGATTATTATCGCGGTGATGCTTATCGGAAGACTCGGCCCCTTGACCCTGCTGGCGGCGCTGACGTTTAATCTGAGACCTGTGCGATACAACTATCCTGAGGAGGCGATAATAGTCGGCTGAGTTGGTATCGTGTGAATCGTAAAGCCCGTCTCGCTCAGGATGCGAGATATATAGGAGCCATTAACATGAAGCGGTTTGCTGTAATAGGATTGGGACGGTTCGGGAAGAAGCTGGCCATCGCCCTGGCCATGAGCGGGGCCGAGGTTATCGCGATTGACCGGGACAGAAATGAAATCGAGCTGATTCGCGACCAGGTAAGTCACGCTGTGAGGCTTGACGGCACCGACGAAGAGGCGCTGAAGGCCCAGGGGGTCGACAAGGTGGATGTTGCCATCGTCGGCATAGGGCAGGGAACGGGACGCGGTTTTGAATCGGCGATTCTGACCGTTGTAAACCTGCGCCAGATGGGCGTAAAGCAGATTTACGCCAGAGCGGAAGATTTGATTGCAGGCGAGGTCTTTTCAAAGGTGGGCGCTACCGAGGTAATCTATCCTGAAATCGAGTCCGCTCAAAGATGGGCGTATAGACTTATCGCGCCTCAAATAGGCGAAAAGATCGATTTTGCGCCGGGCTACAGCCTCGCCCGTGTCAAGGCACCGCCCAGTTTCGACGGCAAAACGGTTATGGATCTGCAGCTGCGCCAGAAGTACAACGTGAACCTCGTCGCAATAAAAAGGGACGAGCACAGCAAGGCCAAGCGAAGCGAAAAAGGCGGCATTATCAACGTTCCTATGCCCAACACCGTCATTTATCAGGATGATATCCTGATGGTCGCCGGCTCCGACGCCGACTTGGCCAAACTGCCGCAGGAGTGAAACTTCATTAAGCTTTCATCCGCTTACGATATCTAACGCCGCCAAAAACGCAAGCGTAAGCAATCAACCCTACCGTGACAAACGATATTGGGCCCCCCACAAGAAAGCCACCGTAGATAGGTGGCACGAGTGCGCCGGCAATCGCTGTAATGCCAGCTATTTTGAAGAGAGTGCCACCAACTTTGTGGGTTCTATTCCAGACTTGCTGATTACTCAAAGTCCAGCGGGTCTGCAGTGCTATGAACCAGTTTCTTCGGGCCTTCTGAAACATGACCCCAAAATAGAAACAAAGAACGCCTATTCCTGCTGCAAAGACAACAAAGAAGCTTATTTGCAGGCCGACCGCCCACAGTAAAAGTTGCAGCATAAGGTATTTTAACTGGAAGGTACGGGTAAAAAGATAAGCCGATGGCCCAGGAAAGAGCAACTAATCCGAATAAGACAATTTCAGTTTTCCTGATTCTTCTCATTCTCTTCGATATTTCCTGAGCATATCGAGCAGTTTTTGCATATCTTGGGGAAAGGGGGCTTCGAATTTGATCATTTCTTCGGTCGTAGGGTGTTTGAATTCGAGCGTTGAGGCGTGCAGCGCGCAGCGGTCCATAACCGGGTCCTGCGCGGCGGGCTCGGCGTCGGCCAACTGCCATGGATAGACAAGTTTGCCCCCGTACATATCGTCGCCCACAATAGGATGCTTTATGTACGACAGGTGGACCCGTATCTGGTGTGTTCGGCCCGTCTTGGGGTTCACCCGCAGTAAAGAGAATCCGCGAAAACTCTCAACAACCTGATAGAAAGTAATCGCTTCTTTGCCGATTTCCGGCCGGATTGCGTACTTTTCCCTTATTATCGGATGGACGCCAAGCGGTACATTTATCCGGTCGGCGGTCAGGTCCGGCGTGCCGTGCACTATGGCCAGATAGGTCTTCTTGATAGTGCGGTGCTCAAACTGCTTGGCGATTTTCCATTGGGCGATGTTGTTTTTCGTGACGACCATAACGCCGGTCGTATCCCGGTCGAGCCTGTGGACAATGCCGGGCCGAAACTCACCAAGCCCGCTGGACAGCTCATCGGAATAAAAAGCAAGGGCATTCACCAAAGTACCATGGGTATTGCCCCGGGCGGGGTGGACAATCATGTCGGCCTGCTTGTTGAGCACAATCAGGTCATCGTCTTCGTAAATGATGTCGAGGGGAATCTCTTCGGGTAGAATCTCTTTGCCGGGCAGTTGGGGCAGGGTCAAATCTATTTGGTCGCCCGGACTTAGCTTGAAGCTTTGTCTTACGACCTTGCCGTTGACCATGACTGCTCCGGCCCTGATTATTTCCTGTATCATGGCCCTGCTGAAGTTGCTGAATCGGCCGTGCAGGTACTTATCGACCCGACGCTCCTTTATAGAGCTTCCCACTCGAAGGGTCATCTGTTTGGGGGCTGCATCGTCAAGAGGTCCGTCGCTGTTCTGGACAGAATCAGAATGCTGCTGCTTCCCTGCTTCTGGCTCCGGCCGGGATTGACTTGCGTTTTGGTCCATAACCACCAATGCAATTACGGTGCGGCCACGTTCACATCGAGGGGACTAACGGCGGGAAGCTTAATATCAACACCTACAGCCTCATTAGCATCCGCGACGTTGGCAAGGACAGGACCGACATCCGGGGATGTCGGCGGCACAGGCGGATTCAGCGGTGCGGCGGGAGCAGGTTTCGGCGGCGCAAAAACCACTCTTTTCTGGTAATCGTCCATTGCTTCGAGACGCTGTTTTGCCTCAACGGCGGCTGTGGTGCTTTCGAACTGCGGATTCGCAACGATGTCGCTGTATATTTGCTTTGCCCCCTCGAAGTTGCCCAATTCCTCTTCGCACAGTCCCAAACCCAGTTTGGCCAAAGCCGCCAACGACGGACTGACCGACCGTTTCGCGAGCGCTTCATTATAACTGTCCTTTGCCAGCTTTATCTGGGCTGTCACATCCTGCATACCCACAGCGCTGGGACGGTAATGCAATTCTGCCCGCAGGGCTTTCGCCCGTTCAATGAGTGCGATGGCAGCCCGCTCGTCGCTCTTTGCGTTTTGGGCAAATGTCTTGAGTTCATCGGCAAGCTGGAGGAGGAAATATGAATAATCCACTCCTCTCATCGCTCGAGCATTGAGAATATCGGCCCTGGTCTGCACCAGCCGGCCGAGCAGCTCCGTCAGCCTGAGCTGTTCTCGATCCGACGCCAGTTTCTTTTGATAGCCGAAATAAAAGTATGAGCCCACGGCCAGAACAGCTACTACAGCTACAATGATAATCGCTTTCGCATTTTCCTTCGCCCATTCCGGCAGCTCGGCCAGCCACTCGGCCAATTCGTTCGTTTTCAGTTCGTGGCGATGTTCAGCCTTCATTTCTTTCTCCGTTTCTTGTTCAAGGGTCCACGCCCCATTTTGCAGCCCTTTGTGCAAACTGGTAAACCGTTCAGCCTCTCGAATCCCTCGAAAACAAATCACCAAACTATCTGTCTGTAAGTCACAAACTGGGTCTCAATAACGCTCAAATCCAGACCCGATGTGCTATTTTACCAGAATCTCTTTTGTCTTGCAATGAATCTGTCAATCGACTAAAATTTCAGGCAATAATCCGTTTGTCTTAGATGAGGTTGTTGATGTTGAAAGCTTTCACAACAAAATCAGAGAGATTCTTTTCACTTTGTGTGGTGGTTTTGGCATGTTCTGTTGGCTGGGCGAGCCAGAAGCCCAACCCGAACAAATATATATCCATTGATGAAATTCGCCCCGGCATGGAGGCGTATTGCCTGACGGTCTATAAGGGCACCGCCATAGAAAGGTTTGACCTGGAGGTCCTGGACGTGGTCCGTAATGTGATGCCCGGAAAGAATTGGATCCTGGTTCAGGGCAAGGATGAGCGGTTCATTTACACCGGGCCGGTGGGCGGGTGCAGCGGTTCACCGGTTTATATCGACGGCCGACTGGCCGGGGCTTTGGCCTACGCTCCCGGGTGGCCTTTCAGCAAGGACCCGCTTTACGGCGTTACGCCTATTGAAGAGATGCTCAGGGTAGGCCAGGAGCCCCCAAATACCAGACAGGACTCCGGGGGTGCCGGTTTGGTGTTCGATTTCTCCAGACCCATTGATTTTACCGAGTTTGACAGGCAATTAACCGATTCCCAACATCGGAAACTCGATTCCCAGGGGGGCATCAGGCGAGGGGCATCCCGCTTCGAACAAATGCCTTGCCCGGTCATTACGTCCGGTTTGCCTGCCGAAGTCGTTGAACAGTTGGATGCCTCCATTAAGCCTTTCGGCCTTATGGTTGTTACCGGCGCAGGTGGGGGCACAAGTCCCGGCAGAAACGAACGTATAGAACTGGTTCCGGGAGCTTGCCTTGCGGTGCCACTGGTGACCGGCGATATGACCATAGACGCCGTTGGGACCGTGACCGAGGTTGTGGGCGATGAGGTTTACGGTTTCGGGCACAGTTTCCTCGGGTACGGTCCGATAGATCTGCCCATGGCCTCAGGAAGAGTGCATACCGTCGTCTCGCGTACGCTCAGTTCCTGGAAGTTAGCGACTGCGGGCGAAATAGTCGGCGCCCTGACAACAGATGAATCCACCGCAGTCCACGGACGAATCGGCGCAGAGGCCAAAATGATACCGCTGGCAATAACGGTGGACCGCTACAATGACACCGAAACACGGGTGTATAACTGCCGGCTTGCCAACAATCGATTGTTCACTCCGATCCTTCTTCGCTTCGCTGTGGCCGGAGCAGTACTTATGCTCGGCGGCCTGCCTCCGGACCATATGATTGAGTACAGCGTAACCATCGGCATTGAGGGCAGCGAACCGATCACGTTCGAAAATGTATCCACGAGCCAGGGATTGGATGAGATAATGATGGAAAGCACCGTTCCTGTCGCAATACTTATGAATAATCCTTATAGAGGTGTCGGCATAGAATCGGTTGAGATGCATGTTCGCATAGTCCCGAAAAATGTCGCTTCACATATATGGTCGGTCGGTATATCTGATTCGAGAATAAAGGCCGGACAGGAAGTTGAAATTGCCGTAGTTGTGGAATCTTTCCTTGCGGAAAAGAAAAAGTACCGAGGCAGCCTGAAGATTCCCGGCGAGCTGGCACCCGGAAAATATGATTTGGTCGTCTGCGGCGGATATGGTTACCAGCAGTTTCTTATGAAAGCTGCGCCGCACAGATTCATTCCGCAGAATCTGCCGAGCTTGATTGAAGCGATTAATGACATTCTGCACATCAAGCGAGATAGACTGTATTGTCTTTTGCTTTTGCCGGCCGGGGGCGTCACGCTCGAAAAAGCAGAGCTTCCCGATTTGCCGCCCACAAAGGCGCTGGTTTTACAGGATGCGAAAAGGACCCTTATGAGCCAGCCCTATCAGCGGTGGATCGAGAAAAGCTTTCAGACCGGTACCGTTATCGTGGACCGCAAGGTCATGAATATAGTGGTGGAAAAGCCTTAGGAGCAGTTTGTTCGACCGGCTGTTTTTCAAGGCCTGCCGTGATATATGCCCAGGGAGTTGTTATGAGAGATGAATCTTATGGATACCGAGCACGCCCGAATTTCGGATTGGTACTGGCGGCTTTGATTTGTCTGGTTTTCAGTTTCACAGATTCGGGATTGGCCGTCACCAGCAAAATTACACGCCACAACAATAGTGCGGACTTATCGAAGGGCCAGGCGAAAGACGTCGTGATTGGCTCTCAGGGAACTCTACAGCTCGGCCGCGCATGGCAAACGCCGGTCGAGCAGTTTGAGGATGTTTGGTCGATAAACAGTATTGTGGTAAGTGGGGGGGCGATTCTAATCGGCACGAGCCCCAACGGGGGGATTTATAAGTACAGCCTTGGCAAACTGACGAAAATCTATCCTACTGAATCAATAAGAGAAAATACGAAACCGGATAGCAAGATGCCCGACGATGAGTCAAACGATGCAAGTGCCGTCGAGGCGGAGCAGTATTTGACGAATGAGCATATTTTCGCTATGGCAACCGATATGGCCGGCAGGCTTTTAGCCGGTATAAGCGGCGACAAATGCAGACTCTTGCGATTCGACACGGACAAGGTAGAAACGATTTTTGAGCCAAACGACGCCAGGTATATCTTCGCCATAGCCGCCGACGATAAGGGCAATATTTATTTAGGTACCGGCCCTGAGGGCAAGATTTATCGCATAGACCCCTTTGTTGCCGCCTCCACAGGGCTATTATATGACAGCCCCGACAAAAACATACTTTCCCTGGCCGTCGGGCAGGACGGCTTTGTTTACGCCGGCAGTGACACCCGAGGATTGGTATATAAGATAGACCCACGCACTAAAACGGCTACGGTCTTATACGACAGTGACCAGCCTGAGATTACGGCGCTGCTGCTTACTGAATCGGACGGACTATACGCGGCAGCAACGTCCGCGGAGATTGCGGGGGCGGAGACGAAATTTGCCGCACCATTGCCTCTGGCCGGTCGCCCCGAGGTCAAAGCGGAGGAGCAGGAGCAAAGTGCCGCAGAAAGCGAAAGGGGACGCAACCTAAAAATCGCAAACATAAAGAAAGGACCCGATGATAAAACGGCCCCGGGAAAAGTAACCGGCCGCAAGCCCCCAAAGCCGGGCAAAGCCAGTTACCTATACAAAATAACCAAAGACGGTTATGTCACCGAAGTATTCAGCGAGACTGTTGTTCTTTTTGCTTTGGCCGGACAAGAAGGAAATCTGCTTGTCGGCACAGGCAACAGCGCCCAGCTTTTTGTCGTCGACCCGGCGACGGAGCAGGAGGCGGTCGTCTACGAGGACGAGCAGGCATCGCAGATAACAGCGGTAACCGTATTCGGCCCGGATGTGTATCTCGGGACGGCCAATCCGCCCAAGTTAGTAAAGCTGAGCAAGACATTTGCCTCCGAGGGCACGTACACCTCCGACCTCATCGATGCCGGTCAGCCGGCCAATTGGGGCAAGCTGCAGATTGAGGCCGACGTTCCCCAAGGCTGTAAGGTTATGGCGGCGGCCCGCAGCGGGAACGTAAAAGATGTAAACGACCCGACTTTTTCCGACTGGACCGAGCCGGTCGAAATCACAGGGCCCACCCAGTTGCGCTGCCCACTGGGCAGATTCTGTCAGTACAAGCTTGTTTTACAAAGTACGGACGGAACAAAAAGTCCGCTTATAAGGGAGATTGCCGTTGCCAGCACCGTGCCGAATCTGGCTCCGACGGTTGAATCGGCGGGCATTGAGCGAATAGAGGCCGCCGGTAAAGAAGGAACGTTCAAAATCAGCTACAAGGCCAAAGACGAAAACAACGACAAACTCATTTACACGATAGATTTCAGAAAGCTCGGAAGAACAAACTGGATTCAGTTGAAGGACGAACTTGAAGCTGACAATTTCGAATGGGATGGAAAGACCGTCGAGGACGGCAGATACGAGGTCAGGGTCACCGCCAGCGATGAGAGAAGCAACACGAACGCAACTAAACTGACCGGCAGCAGGATAACTGACCCGGTAATAATTGATAACAGCGGACCTGACATCCGGGAACGCAGCATTGAAAAAGCGGGGAAGACCGTTGTGTTGAAACTGCGAGTGGTCGATGAGCTCAGCGTCATCGACCGACTGAATTACACCGTTGACAGCAACGAGCAGTGGATAGGCTCCATGCCGGACGATTTGGTCTATGATACCACGGATGAGAATTTCACCATCGTGATTGAGGACCTCAAGGGCGGTGAGCACGTGATAGCCGTCAGGGTCAGAGACCACGCGGGCAATATCACATATAAAACGTTCGAGGTCGATATCCCCGACAGTTAAGAATTGTGGCTTCCAAGATTTGACTGTGCGATATATTGAATTTGAAAAAATAGCCGATACTGTCGAATCGCTCTGTATAGCGGCCTGCTACGAGCTTGCCCCCGATGTTTTGGCTGCCCTTGAAAAAGCGGCCCAAAAAGAGTCCTGTCCCGGCGCCGCGAAGATACTGAATCAGCTAATTGAAAATGCCCGAATAGCCAAAGAAGAAAAAATACCGCTCTGTCAGGACACCGGCCTGGCGGTGGTCTTTGTCGAGTCGGGCGGCGAAGTAGCTGTCAAGTCAGACGGCAAGCGAACGTTATTTGACGCAATCAACGCCGGTGTGGCAGCCGGTTATGAAAAAGGTTATCTGCGAAAAAGCGTTGTTGCCGAACCTCTCAACAAGCGCCAAAACACAGGCACAAACACGCCCACCATAATTCATCATACAATCGTGCCGGGTGACAGGCTGAAACTGTCCGTTATGGCCAAGGGCGGGGGCTGCGAAAACAAGAGCCGGTTCAGGATGTTCAGACCCACCGCAGACAGAAGCGAAATAATCGACTGGGTGGTGGATGTTGCCAAGACCGCCGGTGCCGATGCCTGCCCGCCATTTGTCATCGGCATAGGAATCGGCGGCAACTTTGAACTGAGCTGCTTACGCAGCAAAAAGGCACTGTTAAGAAACCTGGACCAAAGAAACACAAACGCCTTCTACGCCGAACTCGAAGCGGATGTCTTCTCCAGAATCAACGCCCTCGGTCTCGGCCCCCAGGGTCTCGGCGGCGATACTACCGCTTTAGCGGTGCTGGTGGAAACGGCCCCCTGCCACATTGCGTCCCTGCCGGTGGCCGTGAATATCGAGTGCCACTCCCACCGCCACAAGACTGCTATAATCTAAATGGTTGGGCAAAACAGGCCCCCTTTGCAAAAACACGCGGGCAATTTACCCAGAATCCAAGCGGCACATATTTTTACTTGTAAATCTCCGATTTGCACGCCACAATTAGCATGTGATACCGAGTCAAATTGCGACCAATTTCTTCTGGTGAGGATTATAAGATGGAAGGTTTCAATCGTGAAAGCAGGCAGAGCATTTACTTCGAGGTGAGCTACGTAATCGCAAGTGAATGGTCTTGCGATACAATGCAGCGGCTGGATTTCCAAAAATCGCTCGCCGAGAGGCAACTGGATTTCCCCCAAACCAACGTCGGCCCCAACAACTTTATACTCGTTCGGTTAGAACCGTCTGCTTTGCAGGTTAAAGCAGCCTTGTTGGGACCGCGAGTCTCAAGTATCTCGATAAGCTCAAAAAGGCCTGTTCATAGCCTCAACCTGTTTAATAAGGAGGCCGAGGCCGTGTGTGACGCATACCACCAAACCTGGTTAAAGCAGCAGTGCCAAATCCTTCAATGCAATGCGCGGATTCAGCATTTATATAGCTGTCACGAACATGCGTTCAAGTATTTATGGGAGCAGAGGCTCGGGCAGCAGCCGCAGGATTTCAGTTATTTGGGCAAGAGGCCTGTCCTGGGTGGCGGCCTGCGTCTGGTCATGCCGCCCCTCAAGGAGGACGTTGAGCCCGTTCAGATCGAACTCAAAATAGAATCCTTCTTCCCCGAGTTAGGCAAGATGTTCATCGAGACCTCTTTTCTCTGGCCGCAGCCAAGATTGTTGAAAAAGGACGAAAAGTTTGATCCCGAACTACGGCTGAAACGCGTCGAGAAATATGCCTTGAACGAGGTTTGTGATTTCGTTATGCGACCGGCGACAGACGCGTAAAAAGAAATCATAGCGCCCCCCCTGTAGCCGAACACCGAAAGCTGCAACTTCTCTGCGCTGGTTTGGTTTTTCATGCGGGCGACGTGGTAGAATCGGTTATCTTCGCGGCGGTCCGAAATCCAGCCCCCGCTCACGCATTCGTTGTTGAAGAGCCTCGCGAAACTTGGCCCTTATAGCGCGGGTTCTGGGGTCAGTGAATTCCCTTCTGCGCCGCCTTCCCTCGGAGCTCCGGCGTCGGCCAAGCCGGCCAGGTCCCCTGCGAGGTCGCGGCTGGCCGCTCTGGGCGGCGGAGCGGGTGGGGCGGACTCGAGCCTGCTCACCTTGTCTGCCGCCTTCCCTGCCTCTGTCTCGGGGCCCCTCACGTCGGCCCGTGAATTCCCCGCGCCTGGACTCAAACTCCCTGCGGCGGGACTGCATCTCGTCGATGACCTTGTCGAGGTACGCAACGCGCTGCTCGGCCGGTAATTCGCAATATTCTTTAGCTCTGCTTGTCATCATCTGCTCCATAGCCTCACGGGCGATGGTGCGGCGGGTCTCTCGGTCCAGATTCCTGAACTGGTCCGATGCGAGGTACTGGCGAATCTGCTCAGGCTTTTTCTCGCTAAAATCCGGAACTCGAGGCCCGCGGCCGCTTACGAACCACACTACCAAAGCGGCAACAACGGCGAGGACTCCGATCGACACTGTAACAACCGTTTTTCTGCTCATGCTCATTTCTTACTGCCTCGTAAAGTCCGCGACGTGGCTGTCGGCATAGAGATAATTCGTGGCGCCGGGTTCGCCCGGCCTGCCGTGGAAAGGCTCATAGTCATTCAGTATCTCAATATTTCTTTCACTTTCACCGTGGCTTACAACCTGATGTGACTTACTGATAGGCTTTCCGCCAAGACGTTGGTTGTATTGGTAGCTGGTGCCTTCGGAAAGAAAATACTTTTTTACGTTGTCCGAGGGGCATTTGAAGACTTTTCCCTCGGGAGCGTAAGGCAGGATAAATTCGGTAATGGGCGGCTTGCGGGCAGGGTCGTTGGGGTCCTCGAGGGAAGGGAACCCGGCCGCAGGCGGCATTATGTTTCGGTTATCGTCCAGATACATCCTGAAGGCCAGGCCGAGCTGGTGAAGGTTCGACTTACAGACCGTCCGGTACGCCGATGCTCTGGCCTTGTTGAACGCGGGCAAAACTATCCCCATAAGCATTGCGATAATGCTAATAACAACGAGCAGCTCCACCAGCGTGAATCCTTTCTGCTCGCGGCTTTTTTCCGAATCTGCGCTCAGCGGATTTGTGCGCATAAAATCAAGCGATTTTCAAAATCAGCTTCTCCCACAGAGGACTCATCCTTACCCCTGAATTCTGCCCGAAATCGCCTTTTGCCTTGGAATAGATCGCCATTACAAAGCGTTCAGACGTTCCTCGACCGCTGTTTATTGCATAGGATTTGAAAAAATTCTCCGCCACACCCCAGATTTAGCGAGAATCCGAGACCCGTCCGGCTGCTCCACGAGCAGCGGTGTACTCAATACTGCGGCCCCACACAAAAGTCAACGCCTACTTAATGTCGGCACACGGCTGTTTTTTTTTGCTTCGAAAGCCAGTCCAGGGCCGCTGTATGTATTATTTCGTGGCCGCCGTCGAAAATCGTCAACCTTGCCCTGCCCGAGCATCTCCTGAACAGTGGAAGCTTTTGTCCGTAAGCCGGGTCGGTCACATCTTGTTTAAGGTTTGGCGGAACCTCAGCTTTTTCCACGAAATATTTAATATCTTCTTCGCAGATACGGTCTTTTTCCAAGGCAACAAGATTGAACGCTGTGAACGAATGGCTGACAGGGACGCTCCCCGTATGCCCGTCCTTTATCCCGGCATTTATATCGAGCGGCAGACCCTTCGCCTTCTCCAGATAGGTAATCGGCGACCTTTTCGCGTACTCGAGGTCAACTGCACCGCTCGTACCGGGGGCGCCGCCGCAGGATTTGACGATATCGCCCGCATAACGCCTGCCCGCCTGCCGGCACTCATAATACCAGGCGTTAAGGTCGACAATGGGCACCCAGGCCGATACTGCCGCCCATATATGCGGCGCCCGCCCGGCCATCAATAGTGAGGTATAGCCTCCCCCCGAAGCGCCGACCAGATAGATGCGACTCGAATCCACTTTTGCGTGTGCTTTGGCATAGTCGACCGCGCTGACAATATCGGCAACCACCGGTTCGGAGCCGGTTGCTTCCTTGTTCTTGTTAGGCCCTCTGAAATTCGGATGTATAAACACCCAACCCTTCTCGATGCACCATTTGGCATACGGAACCGACGTGCTTTGCTTGTAGTCGCCGGACCAGGTATGCAGAGCAACCAGCAAAGGCACAGCTTCTTGTTTCGTCTTCGGCGCATAAAAAAGGGCAGGCTGCAAGCTCGAATCTGCAGAGCTGATGTACTTGATTTCATTGACCTCAGCCGGCCACGCAGATGCGTCGTTGCCCTCGCACGAAGGGCCGCGTACAAAACCAGCCAGGACCGCCCCGGACAAAAAGAGAAACAATTCTTTACGTACGCGTTTCGTTTCTAATCCTCAACTTTGGTTTAACTGTTGGCTACAGAGGTTTGCAATGGCGATGTAATCTTGCGGCAACAACTGCTCCGGCCGTTTGTGAGGGTCTATCGCACAAGCCTCGAAAATCAGGGACCAATCATGAATTCCCGCCAGTTCGTCGGCAGCAAACTTTGAACAGGCCTTCAGCATCTTGCGTCGATGCTGCATGAAAAGGTTTACAACTTCCCCGAAGACGCCCATGTTGCGAATTTGCTTTGCTTTTTCCTTGCTGCGGACAAAGCTTACCATTGCCGATTCGACCTCCGGGGGGGGCCAAAACACGGAGGGCTTCAAAATCCTTATCGTTTTTGTCTCGCCGGTTGCGCCCAGGAATATGCTCAACGTGCCGTAGTGTTTGCCGCCCGGTGAGGCGGTCATCCTCTCGGCCACCTCCTTTTGGACCGTAACATACATACTGTCTGCAATGACCGGACCCGTGACAAGATTCAGCATCACGGGCGAGGCCGCGCCGTAAGGCAGATTCGCCACCAGCATCAGTCTGCCTGAAAATTCCCGGCGGGCCAGTCCGAGCGCGTCGGCCACCGTATTATGAATGGCATTTTTGTTTTCCAGAACATCCGTGTTTATGATTTGGACGTTTTCTTTTTCAGCCAGTTGTCGGCTTGCGATTCTTGCAAGGTTCTCGTCGAGTTCTGCAATGATTACTTTGCCGGCCTTTTCCGCCAGATCTTCTGTCAGCGAGCCCGTGCCGCAGCCTACCTCAAAAACTATATCACTGCCGTGTATGTCCGCTGCATCTATCAGCAGCCGCATCAGATTCAAGTCAATAAGAAAATGTTGTCCGAACCGTTTGTTCGGAGAAACACCCGCTGATGAAAGTAACTGCTGGATTTGCTGCTTGGTCTGCATAAGTATCAGGTGATTGGGGTTCTCACTGCGTTCACATTCGCGCAGGCTTTTTTCGTTGCGGCCATTCGAATTGCGATCTTTACGGCTGATTTCATGCCCGCGGGATTGGCCAGGTTCCGGCCGGCAATATCGAAAGCTGTTCCGTGAGCAGGCGATGTTCTGATTATTGGAATACCGATGGTAACATTTACGGCATCCTCGAAAGCAAGCAGTTTTACAGGAATCATGCCCTGGTCGTGATACATAGCCACCACGCCGTCGAACTCTCCCTGGGCGGCCCGCAGAAAGAGCGTGTCGGCAGGGAACGGACCGCAGCAGTTTATCCCTTGTTCCTGCGCCAAAAGGATCGCCGGCGATATTATTCGCTGCTCTTCATCGCCGAACTGGCCGTCTTCGCCGGCGTGCGGGTTAAGAGCAGCCACACCAATCTTGGGGTTTTCGAAATTGAAGTACTCCCGCAGCGCATCATTTAATAAATCTATCGGCTCGAAGACGCAGCCAATCGTGAATTTGTGCCGAATCTCAAACAGCGCTTCGTGAATCGTTGCCAGCGCCAGCTTGAACGGCCCAGCGACGAACATCATTGCCTTTCGCTTTGATTTGCATCGCGCGGCAAGCATCTCGGTATGGCCGGGCCAGCCTGCCCCCGCCAGCTTCCAGCTTGTCTTGTTGATTGGTGCGGTCACGACCGCATCGATTATTCCGGCCCGCGCCGCGTCAATGGCATCGAGGCAAAACCTCATTGATGACTCTCCCGCCGCGATACTCGGCCTCTTGACCCAAGGGGGGAAAGAATATTCGTCGTAGTCTGCCACCACAACCTTCCAGGGATAATCCCTGCTGATTTTCTCGTGTTGGTGCCGGCCCCAGAAAGGCTCAATCTCGGCTCTGTCGGCCGCATAGCGGAGCTGCTCGTCCATACCGAAAACAATATACTTGGCCGCTCGGCGCACAACCGGGTCGGCCAGCGCCTTTACAACGACCTCCGGCCCGATACCGGCGGGGTCGCCCATCGTTACGCCTATAACCAACTGATTGGTTATCGAATTATTGCCGTTTACTTTGTTCATATTCTCGCGCAGTCTACCGCAAATCCGGCGCCCGTTTGGGCCTGCAACTCAAAAGCCCAATTCTCTCAGTCTTTCCTCCGTCAGCTCTCCCTCCTGTGCCAAGACTTTTTCAAGCTGCTTCTTTATCAGTTTGGCGATTATATCCACTTCGATATTAACCAGGTCGCCCATTCTTGCCTTTCCAAGCGTAGTCTTGTTCAATGTTTCCGGTATTAGAGCAGCGCTGAAGCAGTCCTTGCCTACGTCTGTTATCGTCAAACTTATCCCGTTAACAGCAACCGAGTCTTTAACCACCATTACGTCGAGCAATTCCGGTCCGACCGCAAATGTTATATCGGCAAATTGGCCCTGCTTATCAATCCTCTTGATTGTGGCTATACCGTCAATATGACCCTGGACTATATGTCCGCCGAGTCGGTCAGTGGCTTTCAGGGCAAGTTCGACGTTTACCATTGCTGAGACTTGCAGCTTGCCCAGCGTCGATTTTGCGAGGGTTTCGCCGCTTAGGTCAAAGCTTGCCAGGCTGCCTTTGAGCCTGCTTATCGTAAGACATACCCCGTTTATAGCTATGCTGTCGCCGATTGCGGCATCCTCGGCGAGTCTGCCCAAATCCACCGTCAATTCCATCCCGCCCCCCCTTCGGCGGACCGACGCAACCGGACAAACCGCTTCTATAAGCCCTGTAAACATAAAATGCTCTGTAAATAAACCATTGATAATTGATTATGGATTACTTAGAATGTATTTTAACATTTGGCTTTCCTTTATCAATAACGAATTAATAAGGGCCGGTGATAATCATGAATACCTTCTGGCTGAAAGTAGCGGGGGTCGCGGTGATGGTTGTGGTCGTGGTTATCCTGATAAACGTTTTTTTGCCGTCAAAGTCTGGGCCAAAACCTGAGCCGGAGCCTAAACCAAAAACCTTCTATGATGTGGCCGACCAGGACAGAGAAAGATTCCTGAGTGAGCCAAAACCGGCGAATTCGACGGAAGAAAAACCGCCGACCGTCGAGCCTCAGCCTCCCGAAGCAAGAACCAGTGAGTCGACCGGCACCGCTCAGCAAGCGCCGAAGCCCCCTGAAACAGTTACGGTGTATTTCAGCGAGCTGTCCGAGATAGACCAGATAGACGCGGAGAGACTTTTGAACGTGGCTGTGCCGGGGCGCAGCATGGGGCGGCTGCCGGCGACGGGTTTCAATCTTATGGTACAGAGCTGTCGACAGATAATCCAAAGGTGGCCGGACAGTTGGTACGCTTACAGGGCCAAACAGATGCTGGCGGATATGCCGGAACGTTTTCGCGGGCGGTATAATGTCACAGAAGAAGAAACGGACCTAAGCAGATTTGCCAAGCCAAGACCAGGAACAAAACCTTTCGAAGTCGAGAAAACCAATTGAATGAATGGTGCAATGTCCACCGGCCTGATACCTGTAATTTCTGTAACCGCTGACTGTCTGCCCGAAGCGTGGGAGAAGGCTGTGCTGGCGGTATGGGACATGGGCATCGAGGTCAAAACGCAGTATGATAAATCCGAAGACCCACCCAGCAAGGACGCAACGGTTATCGTGACCATCACCGACCCCTTCGCCGAGCCGAGAATTCACAAGAATTTCCCCGGCGGACCGACGGAACTCGAAGCATACCGTCAGGAGGTAATCAACGGGATTCACGACCATTGGATTGACCCTGCCGCCGGCAAGTGGACCTATACCTATCACCAGCGACTGTTTGCATACTGTCCTGCGGAAGACAGGGGGCACGCTGAGTCGCCCAACAAGGTTGACCAGATTCAATACATCATCGATTGCCTGTCGCGGGCCGGTCACAGCCGAAGGGCGCAGGCGACAACCTGGATGCCGGCTGCCGACTCAAAAACAGAACACCCGCCCTGTCTTCAGAGAATATGGTGCCGGCTGGCACCCAACGAAGCGGGCGAACCGTCACTAAACATGAACGCACACTGGCGCAGCAGAGACCTGTACAAAGCCTGGTTTATGAACGTCTACGCCCTTACCGACCTTCAAAGGATAATTGCCGAAAGAATCTCGCAGAAAATCGGGCGGACCGTAACCGCAGGCAGATACGTCGACATAAGCGACTCATTACACATATACGGCAGTTACTTTGACGAGGTCTCCATAGAAGTGGAAAAAATGAGAAAAAGCCCGTTCCGCGAGCGGGCATGGGAAAGCACCCACCCGGCTTTCGAAATGATGACACAGGAGGCCAAAGAAAAACTCGCGCAAGACCCGGATTGGTACGCAAAGGCCAAAGGCTGAACTCAAATTACAAATCTGAAATGGTAGGACCATGGCTTTAATTGTCAGCGGCGAAAGAATCGAAGAGTCTGTAATTCAGCAGGAAGTTGAACGCCTCAGACCACACTACGAGCAGGCGTTCAGGGACAAAGACCCCCAAGAGCGAGAGGCACAATTGCTCGACTGGTCACGAGAGAATGTAATCGAAAGAACCCTGCTCAGTCAACACGCCAAGAAATACGGCCAGCAGATACCAAAACCCGAAGTCGAGCGAGCCTTCGAAGCTATCAAGAAACAATGTGGAGGTAACGAGCAGTTCCGCAGGGAATTCGGTACCGACAACGAGCAGGAGGTGAGAGAACACATAGAAATGCACATGAGAGTTGAGCGGATTTTGGATGATGTCTGCAAGGACCTGCCTGAGCCGTCGAAAGAGGCGGTTCTGCAATTTTACGAGGAAAACAAAGAGCAATTCAGGGCCCCAGAACAAGTCAGGGCGGCCCACATAGTAAAACACATAAACTGGCGCACGGATGAGACTACAGCCTATGACACGATGATAGAGGCCCGGAATGAATTGGAAAACGGCGCTGTCTTCGAAATGCTGGTCGCAAAATATTCGGACTGTCCCGATAACGGCGGCGACCTGGGTTATATCGCAAGAGGACAAATGGTGGAAGAATTCGAGGACGTGGTTTTCAATCTGGCCGTCGGCCAGACAAGCGACGTGTTTCGCACACGCTTCGGCTTTCATATAGCCAAGCTGTACGACAGAAGGCCTGCGGCCATACCGCCCCTTAAACAAGTAAAAGACCGGATAGTCAGCGAGCTTAAGGAACAGATGCGCAGCAGTGTAATCGATGAGTTTATAGACCGCTTGAGAAGCAGCGCCAAAATCGAAGAAATCTAAGAGTTGGTGTAACCATACATAGTATATCTTAATACACCATAAGTTTGGACTCCAGCTCTTGCCCTAAAGCACCGAGGTCGCGGCCCCATTTTGCATCGGCCGTAGTGTTCGCTGCCAAATCTTATCGGCCCATCACAAGGAAATAAAAACTCAGCTCGATTTGGCCTCTTGGGATTTTTCTACTATACTTTAATAAAGGCCAGGCAAATATACGGGTTGGCTGACCCATTTTAGCCTGGCCGGCGGTGGGCAGATAAAAAGACCGGTTCGACTTACGCTCACGCCTTTTATGAGGGGACAACTTTGCGGCAGCAGCTCAGACATTCTCGGGAAATACTGCCTTTGCAGGATGCGAAGGTTTCCAACGAACCTTAGGGGGGCCATGTAAGTTTCTTTCCGAGTTGGGCCTCTGCGGCGTTCGCCGCAGGGGTCTTTTTTTGCAAAAAAACAACCCGCAAAAACAGTTGAGAGTTTCTTGGAACAATTTCTCTTAGTGCTTTTCCAGCCGCAAATTGTGTGCAGCCTGAACAAGACCTAACAATTGCTCATCTGCAACGTCTCGCAGGTTTCTGCAAGATTTTGTTTGACATACTACATAAGGGGTTTACAATACGCAAGTCTTGCAATATGTAGTATTGTTTATCTGAACTCGCGTGGTTTTGGGTAGGTCTTTTGAGGTGAGGCTCGCTCGTGAGATGTCCTTTTTGCAAGGAAGACCGCGACAGAGTCATTGACTCGCGCTCAAGCGATGCCGGCAGAGCAATCAGACGCCGACGTCAGTGCCTGGCGTGCAAAAGACGTTTTACAACCTATGAAAAGATAGGCGAAAGCTTTAAACTTTACGTCGTAAAAAAAGATAGCTCTCGGGTTCCTTACGACAGGGACAAAATTCTTGCCGGATTGCAAAAGGCTTGTTATAAAAGACCGGTCTCGGCCGAGCGGATTCAGCAAATAGCCGACAAGGTCGAAGAGGATGTATTCCGCAGTTTCGACAAGGAAGTTTCGTCCGCTTTTATCGGCGAAAGGGTTATGAAGCATCTTCGGGCGGTCGACAAGGTGGCATATATTCGTTTCGCCAGCGTATATCGGCAGTTCGAAGATGCGGGGGAACTGATTGAGGAAGTAAGCCAAGTTATCAGGGAAACAGAGTACGCCGACCAGCCAAAGCTCTTTCAGGAGTGAGAAACGAAAGGTGGCGGCGCACCATAGGACTGGGAAATCGACGCATTTGTTAAGTTAAAACAAGGACGTTAAACGGAGGGTACGCAAATGCAGCTTAGAGTGATGAAAGCCGATGGGAGCACCGAAGAATACTTGCACACAAAAGTCATCGGTACAATCAGCAACGCTCTGGCCGGCATCGACCAGGCCGACATACAAACTGCGGAACAGCTCGCCGAAGTGGTTACATACTTTCTATATCATAAGCAAAGGCCCACGGTCGCAACCAGCAGCGAGGTATTGTCGATAATCAAAGCCGTCCTGACAGCAACCGGATACGAAGACGCCGCTGTGGCTCTAAGTGAGCATCATTTGGAGCGCAGGCTCAGACGCTCGAGAATTGAAGTCCTTTGTGTGGATATTCAGAAGCTTTCAGACGCGGAGCTGCTCGCCGCCTCGCAGGGGTCCGCCCAGAGATGCCGGTGGGACAAGTCCATAATAGCCAAGGACCTCGTGGCAAAATACAATGTCGGCCGGCAGGCGGCCCGAGCCATTGCCTCAATGGTGGAAGAAAGAATATTCAACATTGGAATTACATTGGTTCCGGCCAGCCTGGTAAAGCAGCTTGTGCTGGGCGATACCGCTGCCGTACTGAGAGCCGAAAGACAGCTGCAAACTGTCTGAAACTCACAATGAGGCTCTCTCATCCGCGAAAGGGGATAGCCAAGCAAAATGCTTTTGTAGCAGCACCCGCTTGCGGCTCAAATGCGGGACAGGCCTGCTGGTTCGTGGAGTTGTGTGCGCGGTGGACGCCTGGCAGCACGACGGTGCCGGGGCTTATAATAAAATGATACGAATCAGGTGTATTCATAGTCTTGCTCTACCAAGCAGCCAAAACAGGATTGAACAAGTCAAGGAGATCTTCAGGCAGAATTTCCCGCGTCTTGCGGCGTATGCCGAACAGATACCGCATAGACTGATGCGTCCGTTCGAACACGGTTATCGAACAACCGTGCTTGTCTCGGAAACAAGTCTCAGCAGGGTCACGGGCTTTTCGATGCTGCTGCACATTCCGGAGGTGAACAGTTCATTTCTGGATTTTATCGCGGTTCGCAGAGAAATCCACGGCGGCGGTCTCGGCGGTGCATTGTACGAAGCGACCCGTGAGTACTGCCAGGGCATTTATTCCAGCGGCCTGTACATGGAGGTGCAGCCGGATGACCCTGCGCTGAACAAGGATCCCGAGCAACTGGCGCAAAGTCGGAAAAGGCTGCGATTTTACGAATCCTATGGCGTCCGGCCAATTATCGGGACATCCTATGATACACCCGTCGGCGATCCACCCACGACTGCTTACCTTCTGTTCGACGGACTCAACAGAAGTGAGCCGCTCAGCCGTGCAGAGGCACGAGCGGCGGTCCGGCTGATTCTTCAGCGGCGGTTCGGCCACGTAGCCAGGCGCGATTATATCGAGCGGGTGGTTGAGTCTTTTGTTGACGACCCGGTACGGTTCCGTCCCCCACGTTACATGCGAACGGCAGACGAGCCAAGACCGGTCGCCATGGGCAAACTTGAGAAGGCTTTTGTACTGGTCAGCGGCCAAAAGCACGCAATACATCACGTCAGAAGCCGCGGGTATCTGGAAAGGCCGGCGCGGGTCGGAGCCATACTGGAAGCGGTGTTGCCGCTGAATCTGTTTAGCATCGTACCGCCCCGGCGTTTCAGCGAGAAAGTAATCCTTGCCGTGCACGACTGGCACTTCGTGAGCTACCTTAAGACGGTGTGCACAAAACTGCAGGCGACGACGCCGGTTTACCCGGACACTTTTCCAATTCGGCGGCCCGACCGCCGACCTAAAGAACTGCCTGTTCAGGCGGGATACTACTGCATTGACTCGTGCACGCCGCTGGACCGTAACGCTTATGACGCCGCACGGTCGTCGGTGGACGTGGCCATGACGGCAGCAGAGGAGGTGCTCGCCGGATGTCCTGTTGCATATGCGCTCTGCCGCCCGCCCGGGCACCACGCCGAACGCCGGGTATATGGGGGATTCTGCTACTTCAACAATGCCGCAATCGCCGCCAACGAGCTGTCCAGGCAGGGCAAGACTGCCGTGCTCGACATTGATTTTCATCACGGTAACGGAATTCAAGATATATTCTACTCAAGACAAGATGTCCTTACGGTCTCCATACACGGCCATCCGGATTATTCCTATCCTTATTTTAGCGGCTTTGCGCATGAAACAGGCGAGGGACCCGGAGCAGGTTTCAACCACAATTTTCCCCTGCCGCCGGATACAGCAGAGCCGGCTTACCTGAGGACTCTCGAAAAAGCCATCCAGTGTGTAAAGCGTTTCCGTCCCACCTTCTTAGTGGTAAGTCTTGGAATGGATATACTCAAAGGCGACCCAACGGGCACGTTTGTACTGTCCGTTGCCACCCTCAACAGAATTGGGCGGCGTCTGTTGGAACTGAGGCTTCCCACTCTTGTCGTGCAGGAAGGTGGTTACAATCTCCAGAACCTCAAACGCGGGGCCGTGTCGATATTTACGGGTATGGCCGAAGGCATGAAAACTACGTGAGGCGTGATGGCCGTTTAACACAACAGCGCCGGCAGCGACAGCATCGGGAAAACCGCCGCATAATGGCGAAAAAAAAAGGTGCTACGCAATGCGGCCCAACAGATCTTCAGCACGTTTGAAAATCCGCTCGCCAGTCTCTTCGGCCCCCACCTCCAGCCAGTTGACGTTCTTGAACGTCCTGAACCACGTTCGCTGGTTCTTGGCCAACCGGCGAGTGTTCTTCTTTATCAGTTCCGCCGCATCTTCAAGACTTGTCTTTCCGTTTAAGTAGTCGATTATTTCGGCATACCCGATTGCGCAGCGCGCCTGTTTGCTCAAAGGTCTGTCTTCGGCTAACAGAGACTTGACTTCATCAACAAGACCGGCGGCTATCATTTCTTTTGCCCGCTTGTTTATGCGGCTGTTAACATCGGTTTTTTCCCTTCGCAGTCCTATTATGGTCCAGTCACCTGTGATATCGCTCTGCCACTGCTGCTGGAAGCCCGATATAGGCTTGCCCGTGATTTTATACACTTCCAGAGCGCGGATTATCCGCCTGGCGTCGCTGGGGTGAATATGCTCGGCTGCCAACGAATCTGCCTTTTCCAGTTCGCGATACAGGTGCTCCAATCCCTCCTTTTGCGCTCGCTCCTGCAGTTCACCGCGTATCCGCTCATCGCCCCCCGGCCCCTCAAAAAGACCGTACAGCAGGGCCTTTATATACAGCGCCGTTCCGCCGACCGCGATTACCCGTTTATTGCGGCTTTTTATCAGTTCTATAGCAGGCAAGGCAGCTTCCAGAAAGACGCCCACGCTGAACGATTCACTCGGCTCAACCACATCAACCAGGTGATACTTAATGCGCTGGCGGGCTTCTTTGGGCGGCTTGGCTGTGCCGATATCCATCCGCCGGTAGACCTTCATCGAGTCGATGCTTATTATTTCAGCGCCAGTACTCTTGGCCAGTTCAAAGGCCAGTTGTCCTTTCCCGGTGCCCGTAACACCGAGAATTAGAACCATATTGGTATTCATAAAGGTCTGAGGTTACCTCGTAACTGACTCTATTATTGTTTTTCCTTCGTTGCACAATCCTGCAAGTAGTCAAACAATCTAACATCCTACTTTAAAGCTGTGCAAGTCCAAAAAATCCGCCCGCTCAGGCCCCGCCTGATTATTGCTTGCAACGATTACCGTTTTCTGCCTTCGGCCGGCCGGTTGACACGACCGGTAATTTTACATAACATATTATTTTCTTTTTGGCTTGGGGTTTGTATCTTTTAGGTCTTACCCGGCTTTACAAGAAACGTGGAAAGTGTCGAATAGTCAAATCAACGTAGTGGTATCTAAAGGAAGGAGACAGAAATGCACTATCGAATGTCAGCTCTATTGCTACTGTTGGCCTGTATGTTTGCGCCCTGTGCAGGTCCGCTGAATGCCGCCGATTCCTACACCAATTCCATCGGCATGAAACTGGTTCACATCGAACCGGGCACTTTTTTGATGGGACAGGAAGGAGATGAAAAGCAGTGCGACTGGGACGAACAGCCCGTTCACAAGGTCACTATCAGCAAGCCGTTCTATATGACCGAGACTGAAGTGACAGTCGAGCAATTCCGGCAATTCCGCCCCGATTTCGCAAGCGACGAAAAATACGGACCGTACGCCGCGGGGGTCAGTTGGTACGATGCGGTTGCCTTCTGCAAATGGCTTTCCGATAAAGAAGACAGGCCGTACCGTCTGCCCACGGAAGCGGAGTGGGAATATGCCTGCCGGGCCGGAACGCAGACCCCCTTTTCTTCGGGTGGCGACCGCCCCGGACCCGACACGCCCAACGCCTGGGGCTTGAAGAATATGCACACGGGCGTCCGGGAATGGTGCCTGGATTGGTATGGTGAATATCCTCTGGCCGACCAAGCGGACCCCGTCGGCCCCGAGCACGGGATAACCAGGGTTATCCGCGGCGGCGGCATGGATAGCGATGATGCCATTTTTGCCCGCTCCGCAAACCGCGCCTCAATCGCACCGTCCTTTGCGCCCTACCCCGACTCCCCCGCAGAAGCCGGCTACCACCCGGTTGGCTTCCGCGTGGTCCAGGCGCCCATGCCCCTGACCAGACCCCTCGTCTATGAGCCGCCGTTCGTTCGACAATGTGTAAGGCAGAGCACCACCCAGCAAGCCAAAAGCCAGCCAAAGCCCAATGTACCATATTTCAGAAAGCGCTACCTTCTGCCGACGCCGCCTGAAAACGTCAGCAGGGAGGCAATAGATGCGGCCGGTCTGCATCCTTCCTTCAGACGGCACAACCACAGCCCCGCGATTGAAGTATGTCCGAATGGCGACGTCCTGATGATTATCTACACATCCTACAGCGAGTACGAGCCGGGGGTATCTTTGATGGCTACGCGTCTGCGCTTCGGCGCCGACCAGTGGGACATGCCCACGCCAATGTTTGATTTTGTCGACCTCAATGACCACGCTCCGCTGCTGTGGAATGATAAGGGGGTCATACACCTTTTCTGGGGCAATCCCCGCTTTGGGACAGGAAGCGCGTTTCCTTTCCAATGGACATCATCGACAGACAACGGCGCGACGTGGAGCGAGGTCAAATTCCCACGTTTCACAAACGAAGTTGGTTGCCACTCCAAACAGCCGATTAACACCGCCTTGCGTGACCTCCAAGGAACTATGTACGTTGCCAGCGACGGCTGCGGCGGCCGGTCGGTCCTCTGGGCCAGCAAGGATAACGGCAGGACCTGGTATGACACTGAAGGCCGAAGCGGCGGACGGCACACAGCCTACGCCTTACTCAATGACGGCAGTATTTTAGGCATGGGGGGCAAGAACACAGACATTGATGGGTTTATGCCCAAATCCATTTCGCGGGACGGGGGCCGAACGTGGGAAGTTACCAAGACACCGTTCGCCGCCCAAGGCTCCAACCAGCGGCCATGTGTCCAGCGTCTGGCCAGCGGCCGGCTGTTATTCGACGGCGACTTCCAGCGCATCGACGGCCGTCAACCCGAAGGTATCACTGAAAGAGGCTCATACGTGGCGTTATCACAAGATGAGGGCCAGGCATGGCACATCAAGAAGCTCGTGGGGACCCAGCAGCATGAGAACCCCCGCCGACACAACGGCGCCGACACCCTCGGCTATTCCGCCGCCCGCCAGGCCCCTGACGGCACCATCCACCTCATTACAACAATGAACCGTCCCTGTTTGCATTTCGCCTTCAACGAGGCCTGGATTCTTGACGAGGGTACGGGAGAGAAACCTGACGAGGAACTAATGAAACCCTCTGCGAAGGCTGTCTCGAAGGTGAAAGAATACACTGAGAAGTATCCTAACGGCAAGCTCAAAGCCACCTGGAGAGCCGGCGTCGGCGATGACGGTCGGTACCTGCTCCACGGCACCGAAACATGGTATTATCAAAATGGCCACAAACAATGGGAGGTCACCCACAGACTCGGAGAGAAGGTCGGCGTTGAGACTCACTGGGCCCCCGATGGCACCAAGAAATGGCAATGGAACCATCGTGACGACGGAAGCAGCGTCTGGACACAATGGTGGTCAAACGGACAGAAGAAATCCGAAGGCACATGGCGCAATCTCAAATGCGACGGCACGGTAACACGCTGGGACCCGTCGGGAAAAATGATAAGTCGGACAAAGTTTGTCAACGGCGAAAAGTCTGACTAACACTTAAAGGTCACCCCGTACACTCGCAGGGCGGGGTCGAAAAGGGCTCCCATTTTGTGAAGTGCTGCAAGATGGGAACCCCAAAAATTATGATAAGCCGAATGTTAAGAGGTAGAATATGATCCGCCGGAAAGTCAATGTCGCCGTTTTATGGCTGCTGGCATCAGCCGCGTTTGCCGCCCCAATGCCCAACGAGAGGATTTATGCCAATTCGATTGGAATGAAATTGGTGCGCATAGAACGGGGTGATTTCAAAATGGGTTTTGGCGACAAGTCGTTGCCGAAGCAGCTCGTAACCAAGAAAAGCCATTTCTCCACCGGCGATTTCGACGAACAGCCGACTCACACCGTCAGAATTACACGCCCTTTCTATATGGGAATGTGCGAAGTCGCCAACGCTCAGTATGAGCGGTTTGACCCCGACCACAAGCAATGGCGAGGCCGCAGCGGTTACTCAAAGGCCGATGATGAGGCGGTCGTATTTGTCAACTGGCACGATGCCGTTCGCTTCTGTCAGTGGCTTTCAGACAAAGAAGGGCTGCCTTATCGGCTGCCCACGGAAGCCGAATGGGAATACACCTGCCGGGCCGGAACAACCACCGCGTTTCATACCGGTGACACGCTGCCGGAAGAGTTTTCCAGGGAAGGCGAAGTACCACTGACTGTCGGCAAAACCATGCCGAATCCCTGGGGACTCTATGACATGCATGGCAACGTCGAGGAGTGGTGCTCCGACTGGTATGGACCGTATGAACCGATGACTCAGGCGGATCCCGTTGGCCGGGCCGATGGCGACTTCAAAGTCACACGAGGCGGCAGCCACTCCACTGAGCCATACTACCTGCGCTGCTCCAACCGGCTCGGCTGCCACCCCGATGACAAGCACTACATGATAGGATTCCGCGTCGTCCTCGGCCAAATGCCAACCACCAAACCTCTGCCGACAGTAGCACCACAGCCTTATCAGCGAAATGTTCGTCAGGAAATCCCCCCCGATGTCACCGAAGGCCCCGACCCCGAAAAGCCATACTTCAAAGGCCCCCGCGAGTTCGTAAGAATCCCTGAAGGTTCGCAGGGCCCCTTGTTCAGTGAGCACAACCACTTTGGCGCCGTCGCCGAATGTCCCAACGGCGACCTACTCGCGGCCTGGTTCACCTGTGAGGAGGAAATGGGCCGGGAGCTCGGCGTCGCTGTCAGCCGGCTGCGCCGCGGCCAAGAGCAGTGGGAGCCCGCCTCGCCTTTCTGGGACGCCCCCGACCGCAACGACCACACTCACACCCTCTGGTACGACGGCAAAGGCAACATCTTTCATTTCAACGGCCTCGCCATAAAGTACAGACGCCTGGCTTTATTGCTAAGAAAGTCCAGCGACAATGGCGCCACCTGGTCCAAGAGCCGCATTATTCTTGCCCATGACGAAACCCGCCCAAATAAGGTACATGAGTCCGTCTTTCGCGCTCAGCACGGAGAAATCATCGTGCCTTTCGATGGGCCGGGCGGTTCGGTCCTCGCTATCAGTCGTGACGAGGGCCAAACCTGGTTCGACCCAGGGGGCAGCATACGTGGGACCCACGGAGGAGTCCTCCAGTTGGCGGATGGGCGCCTGATGGCTTTTGGCCGTCACGGCGCCATCCAGGGAAAAATGCCCATGAGTCTCTCCTCGGATATGGGCAAGACCTGGACTTATCATCCCAGTCCTTTCCAGTCCATTCATACCGGCCGACGTCTCGCCGTGATGCGGCTCAAAGAGGGTACGCTATTCATCGCCGCTTTCTGCCATCAGATGATGGTTACGGACATCTTCGGCAGCCAGCGCCCCATCACGGGGCTCTTCGCCGCCGTTTCAACCGACGAGGGCAAGACATGGCCCTGCCGCCGTCTTGTCAGCGATGACGGGCCGGGCCGCGAGGTCGGAACAATGGACGGCGACCCTATCACCATGAACGCCCGCAATTCCGAACCGGTCGGTTACCTGGCTGCCTGTCAGAGCGCCGACGGAATAATCAACCTAGTCAGCAGCAGACAGCACTATGCCTTTAACCTCAAGTGGCTGATGACCCCGCCTCCAACGGCACCTCCGCCGCCACCGCCGCCAACCGCATGTCGGCTACCAGTCAAACATACTCTGCCAGATGTATACAAACCCGAGGGACTGCCTACCAAGGATAAATGGGGATGGGAGTTCAGCGCCCGCACCTTCAACGAACCGGATGTATTAGGTGTTTTGCCCGACGGCTTTTTGAAGATAAACGCAAACGACAGCCAGCAGTTTTGGCTAAGGACCGAAAAGAAACAAATATTCGGCGCCGTCGACCCCAAAAAAGGTTTCACCGCCGAAATCAAAACGCAGGTTCTCAGACGCTCCCCCGACCAGCGCGGCGTGGACTTCGAGCTTTATGACGGTGCCGGCAGCCGCTATGCCATCACCATCACCGACACGGCCGTGTACTGGTACCAAGGCACCGTTATGAGCTCGGCCCTGCTGCCGTTCAAACAGTACGTACCGCTTGCCGAAGACCTGGACAACACCGGCGCTATGCACACCTATCGCATCGCCGTCCGTGAAGACCGTGTCGCCCAGGTCTATCGCGACGGCAAACTGCTGGGCGCAAAGGGTTATGAGTACCGAACGCCGCGCTACCCATATATCTACTTTGGCGCCGGCGCCGGCTTGGAAGCTTTGGTTGATTATGTCGCCTATGACCTGAGCGGGCCCCGTCAACCTTAGCCTCGTGGCGGGATAATCTTGGACCAAGATACGAGGCATAGACTATATGAAGTTCCAGGCAACAACGGGCCTTCTTGTTGTCGGCGCCTCGGCAATGTCGGCCGCTGCTTCGCATCCTGACCGACCGGGGCACTGAATTCTGCGGCAAACATGAACACCATGAGTACGAATTACACCTTGCTGTTGAGGACATTAACCATAGCAGAACCAAGACTAAAAGCCCACAGACCAACGGCATCTGTGGGCGTTTCCACAAGACGATACTGGATGAGTTTTTGGCGTATTGCCTTTCGTAAGAAGATTTACAATACACTTGACAAATTACAGGTGGATCTTGATACTTGGATGACAGAGTACAGCCAAGAACGCTTTTATAGTGGAAAATATTGTTTCGCAAAAACGCCAATGCAACCATTCTTGGATTCGATGCGTTTAGTAAAGCAGAAAACACTGAACAAAAACGTACAAACGGAAGACACTGTCTGGCAGGTTAAGAGCCTATCCTAATAACCCTTGAATGGCCGATATAATCAAAGGCGATGATGCCTTTGAAAGGATTCAGGGATGAAAAAACGGAAAGCAAAGAATAGATACAGGATTTCAGACGAATTATGGGAA
>Ga0307377_10000574_pt1 | contig 48234 bp, 47 predicted proteins | sample TR3MG_FD_202535 | JGI IMG/M metagenome (GOLD analysis project Ga0307377, IMG submission 202535) | Soil microbial communities from Risofladan, Vaasa, Finland - TR-3 | ecosystem: Environmental > Terrestrial > Soil > Coastal area > Acid sulfate soil | place: Finland: Risofladan, Vaasa | collected...
GTAATCCTTCAAAAAATAGCGCTGATAACTGAGTTCTCCGTATAATGAGAAAAAATCATCAGGCCAGGTAAGTCTTTTCCCCAGTCCTAAGGTAGCACCATCAATTATCATTGACTGACGGCCCTGTTCATTTTTTCCCTGACCATTGGTCATAACTGATCTGTAAATAGATACAGAGAATGTATTTGGTTTCTTTCCGCCAAGCCAGGGCTCAACAAAAGAGACTGTATATGACTGGTATACCTTACCGTTTGATTGTATCCTCAGGCTAAGAGACTGGCCATCACCGGAAGGATAAGGTTTCCACTCCTTCAGGTCGAAAAAGTTACGCATTGCGAAATTATTGAAGCGTACTCCAACTGTTCCGACAAGCATACCGGCACCCCATCCTCCTGATATCTCAAACTGGTCATTAGCTCTCTCCTCGAGTTTGTATAAAAGGTCAACTGTACCATTGGCAATATCCGGCAAAGGAGTTGGATTAATCTTTTCCGGATCAAAATGACCAATTACACCAAGCTGACGTATGGATCTTATTATTTTCTCCTTGCTGAACAGATCGCCTGGGAGAGTATATAATTCCCGTCGTGCAACATGCTCATTGGTTCTTGTGTTTCCAGAGATCAAAATATCATTAAGGTATGCCTGATCACCTTCATAAATCCTGATCTCCAGGTCGACTGAATCGTTCTCAACCTTAGCCTCAACCGGTGTAAGGCGCGAGAAGAGGTAACCATGATCCTGGTAAAGTGAGCTTACTGCATCCTGTGCACCTGCCGATCCGTTAAGCCTGTCATCAATAAGTGACTGGTTATATACAGAACCTTTTTTAACATTGAACCGGGCTTCAAGGAACTCCTTAGGGTATACGCTGTTCCCTACCCAATTGACATTCCTGAGGAAATACTGATCTCCCTCATCAACTTTTATTATAAGTCCTACCCTGTTCTCTTCAGTAGGGTACAATGAATCTGTAAGAATAGTAAAGTCCTTGAAACCATTGTCGTTATAAAAAGTCATCAGCTTGAGCTTATCCTCTTCAAACTTATCTTCAATGAATTTTGAGGCTCTGAAGAAATTAAGGTTCCTGACTTTTGTTTTCTTCATCTTCCTGAGAAGCTTTGATGTCTCATAATATTCATTCCCGATAAATGTTATCTCGGATATCTTAACCTTTTCCTTCTTGTCAACATCTACTGTCAGCAGTACATTGTTTGCCTGGTCCGGATCATCTTTCTGAATATAAGTTACTTCGGTATTTAGATAGCCTTTCTCAACAAAATGGTCAATAATTATCTTCCGGGCTGTATTGAGCAGGTATGGTGTTACCTGTGATCCCACGGGAAGATTTATTTTTTCGACAAGGTCCTGCGACTCCGACTTCTTAAGACCATTATATTTTACCGATGATATTCTGGGTCTTTCCTGCAACGTAATATCCAGGAATACAGTATCCAGTGATGTTCTTGATATTGAAATTCTTACATCCGAAAATAAACCCTGCTGCCATAGCTTCTGTACAGCCAGTTTAAGTTCATCTCCGGGAATTGTTATCTCCTGTCCTAACCTTAATCCAGAAATCCCTATCAAAGCATTCGGGTCAAGAAACCTTACTCCTGTAACAGTTACTCCACCGATGACAAAGTCATCATAGTTCATGAAATTATAAATATCCTGTTTTTCCGTCTTCTCCTGTGCAGAGATAGGGAAATTCATAAGAATCAGAATAATAACCAGGATCGATTTTATTTGTTTGATAACCATCTTCATTTTAATTGTCCACAACCTGTTCACTCGTCTTTCCAAACCTTCTTTCCCTTCTCTGATATTCAATTATGGCTTCATAAAAGTCATCCTTGCCAAAATCGGGCCAAAGTGTTTCTGTTATATAAAGTTCAGTATATGCCAGTTGCCAAAGGAGAAAGTTGCTAATCCTCATCTCACCGCTTGTTCTTATCATCAGATCAGGATCCGGTATACCGGTTGTAGACAGGTAGCTCTCAAATTTTCCTTCATCAATTGAATCAATATCCACAACTCCTTTTTTTAAATCAACTGCCAGTTTTCTTGCAGCTTCTGTTATTTCCCATCTCGAACTGTAGCTCAAAGCAATAACAAGATTAAGTCCTGTACAGCCAGAAGTAAGTTTTAAAGTATCATCGAGTCTCATTTTTACGTCACCTGAGAGCCTGTTAACATCGCCAATTGTCAACATTCTTATGTTGTTTTTTATCAGGGTGTCTGTCTCCTTGTTAAGTGACTGTATCATAATACCCATAAGTGCAGAGACCTCTTCATCAGGTCGTCCCCAGTTCTCTGTCGAGAAAGCATAAAGTGTCAGATATTTTATCCCCAGTTCAGCGGAAGCTTCAATTACATTTCTCACAGCATCGACTCCCTTCTGGTGACCAAAAACCCTGTCAAGTCCTCTTTGTCTGGCCCATCTCCCGTTACCATCCATTATAACTGCAATATGAGCAGGCAGTTTTTCAGTATTGATCTGTTTCTTAAGGGACATATTCTATCGTTTTCTCTTCGAATCAACATCATTATAAGCCGGGCAGCCAGCCAGTTTATTGTAGATTTTCCATGTAACACAAATACCGGTAAACGTGTACCAGTCATTGTTATGGAGCCATCCCTGATCCTCGGCAGCTACCAAATCATTCAGGCCGTCAAAGTTATCATAAAAAGTTTTACGAAAACCATATTCAGCTTCTATTCCTAAATTTTTATAAACATTTACCTTGAATCCTATCGAAAAAGGAATAACAGGAACAATTGTAAGTCCCTGGGAATTAATTAGTGACACCCCTGCTCCGCCAGCAATATAAGGAGTGTAATTCCATCTCTTTCCATCAGTTGCATATGGGAAAAAATTAAACTCAAACTGGGCAGCAAGTTCGGCAAGCATGCCAGAAAAGGAGGCACTTCGTGCTTGTTGAAAATCATTTTTAAAATCTTTATCATCACCCCTGAGACCGCCTGCAAAAATATTTGCCCTTATTGATTGGCGTGGGTGAAGATTGTAGCGATAAAATATCCCTGCAGCGGGTAAAGGAGAATATAACGGACGGCTTTGATTGATATCACCAAAATAGGAAGAGACACCTCCAAATACTCCATAATCAGATTTTCTCTGACCATTGACTGTCAGTGATATCAATAATAAGAAGGTAATCCATTGAATTTTTTTCATCAAGAGTATTCCAGCTTATTTTCTCCTGAACGATGGCAGACCGTTATTGCCGGTCTTAATTTTATAGGTGACACTAAAGTTCAAAAAATAATAAACGTCATTAGCACTGGAATATTGTGAAGTATAACCATCAAGATAATCGGAAAATGAGTACCGGTATCCTATTTCAAAATTAAAATTCAGATCGGGTGAAAAAATAAGTGTTGTTCCCAGGCCCGCAGGAATCACTGTTGTATAACCTCCAGAAGTAAAGCCATTAGGATTACTCTCAAGTTTATCATTGGGTTTTACTGAATAGGATAATCCTCCAATTCCTCCAAATGCATAGAAATCCAAAGATGTAAACATGCTTTTGAATTTTTTGCCTCTGCTGACAAACGAATAACTATTTTCTGCCTTGTTCTTTATAAAATAGTATTCCCCTATCAAAGCGGGTTCAAATACAGTTGTTTTTGCTTCAAATACGCGTCCCTCATTTGAGCCTCTTTCATCAGTTGCGTTTAATAGCCCATATGACATACTTATCCTGGCATTAACCGACTGTGTTATTCTGTACTTGGCACTAATATTAGCATTAAATCTTGTCTGCTTAAAGGAAAAATCCTTCAATCCGATAATATTATCCCCTTTTGAAAATCCACCGATATCTCCCGAAAAAATAGAGGGTCCTATTCCTCCGCTTACCTCGTATCTTTTAAATTTCCATAGTTGAGCTTCGGAAAGCTGGCTCACCAGGAAAAAGAGAATAATGATCAGAAGAGGCCTTTTCATATAATCTGCTTTTATCACATACAAATATAATAATCAATTATTAAAAAACATTAAATCAAACGATAAAAGAGAACTAATTCCTTCGGTCAAGCCCCCACATCAGCTTGCTTCTCAATGTACTGTAAAAATCCATTCCTTTAAGCATAATCGTCTTTAACTTTACACTATCCATCGAAATGTTAACCTCTTCAGAAAAAGGTACATGAGCTGACCGGAAGTCGCATGTTGCAAGATATTCCCTGCTCCTTCCTTCTATAACCATTTTTAACCTGCTTTCACCTGATATTATTATCGGGCGGATTGTCAGATTATGAGGAGAAATCGGTGATAAAATGATACTTGTATCTTCCGGTGAAAGGATTGGTCCGCCTGCGCTTAAGTTATAGGCTGTGGAACCAGTTGCCGTTGAAATGATCAAACCATCGGCCCAATAGGTATTAAGGGGGATATTATCAACATGAACATTGATTGTAATCATACTGAGATCAGCTTTCTGAATTGTTATCTCATTAAGGGCTGATGATCCATTTCCGGGGAAAAGACTTTCTGGCTTCTCCATCTTAAGCAGGCACCTCTCAACAATTTCATATTCCCCATTATTGAGCATATCAATTGAACGTTCCACATCATCAGCCGGTATGTTTGCCAGAAATCCCATTCTTCCAGTATTTACACCTGCGATGGGTATCCCCGTATCTTTTACTCTCAGAATAGTCTCGAGAAAAGTACCATCACCGCCAACACTCAGAACTAGGTCAGGCAATTCAGTAAGCGCTGAAAACTCTGTAAATCTTTCAATAAACTCACCTTCCTGATATAGAATAGGTTCTTCCGACCTCTGAAAAATCTGCATCTTTATACCTCTCCTGCAGAATGAGGAAATAAGCCTGCTGACTCCTTCCTTAGTCCTTTCATTCAAACCCTTGCTGTATATGGCAACACGTTTAAGCATAAATCAGATATTTAAATACTTCATTAACAGGTCAAACCGTTCCTGGTAAAACTGATCTATCGAATCGGTACTTGCCACCCAGGTCTTGACATCATAATTATACCTTTCAAAAGTTCTGATGACTGAATTCAGATCGTTGCTATTCAACTTAAGGGTTACTTCCAGCTTTGTTGATTCAGATGGCGAGGTAACATACATGCTCAGAACCTTTATATTATTGCTTTCAACTATCTGAGCAATTTGCGAAAGTGTGTAATCCCGCTCAATTATTTCCAGCACGATTATAGCTCCGGGCTGATCCATGGCAGACATTCCGGCCAGATGCCTTATCAGGTCATTTGTTGTAATAACACCTTTATAATAATCGTTTGAATCGAGCACCGGAACTACGGTTAACTTAAGACGCGCTGCCAGTCCTATCACTTCAAAGATGTGCTGCTCTGCATAAACATATGGTTTCAGCAAAGTAAGTGCATGGTTGCCAATAGGCTCATTCGGCTGATTCATATCAAAAATATCAGCATCGGAAATAAGGCCAAGGAATTCCAGGTTATTTACAATCGGAAGATGCGATATCCTGAAGATCTCCATCCAGTTCAGGGCAGTCTGACCCAGATCAGACGTCTTCAGGGATGGAACAACCTCAGATATCAAGTCCTTTGCAACCATTTTTGTTTATATTTTCAACTAATATAGTAAAAAAAATACCAGTTGTTGTACTTTTGCTTCTTCAACATAAGTACGGTAAAAACTCATTTTTATTATAATGACAAAGTTAAGTGTTAATATCAATAAGATTGCTACAATAAGAAATGCCAGGGGCGGTAATATCCCAAATGTTCTTTCAGCAGCGATTAACTGCCAGTTATTTGGTGCTGATGGCATAACCGTACATCCAAGGCCTGATGAAAGACATATCAGGTATAAGGATGTTCTTGATATTAAACCTGTTATCACTACCGAATTCAATATTGAGGGTAATCCTACTGATATATTCATTGCACTTGTATTATCAGTTAAACCCGATCAGGTAACTCTTGTTCCTGATGCCCATGATGCCATTACATCAAATGCAGGATGGGATACCGTTAAATATAAAACCTTCCTGACCGACATAGTATCCAAATTTAAAAAAGCCGGAATCAGGACCTCGCTTTTCATCGATACCGATACAGAAAAAATTAAATATGCTGCCCTGACAGGTACAGACCGGGTTGAACTCTATACTGAACCTTATGCAACTGAATTTGCAGTAAACTCGGTTAAAGCTGTTCAGCCTTTCATCAAAGCAGCGGAGGTGGCCCGGGAGGTCGGACTCGGCATTAATGCCGGCCATGATCTTAACCTTGATAACCTTCAGTACTTCCACCAGAATATCCCCTGGCTGCTTGAAGTATCAATTGGTCATGCGCTTATCTCAGATGCTCTCTACCTGGGCCTTGAGAATGCCATTCAAATGTACAAGAGGCAATTAGCCGGTTAAAAATCATTATGAGACTATTCTGCAGGAGCTACGGGAGCGGACCTCCATTAATAATCCTCCATGGGCTCTATGGCTCATCCGATAATTGGATGTCAATTGCCAAAATGGTAGGGGACCATTATACAGTATATCTTCCAGACCTGAGGAACCACGGAAAATCACCTCATTCTGATATAATGGACTATCAGGCAATGAGTAATGACATTCTTGAACTGGCTGATCAACTGAATCTAAACAACTTTTTTCTGGCAGGCCACAGCATGGGAGGAAAGGCTGCAATGGCTTTTGCTGTAAACTGGCCTGAAAGGATCAGTGGCCTGCTCATTGCCGATATCTCACCATTTGTAAATGAGCCTGATGGAAAGGCTGCATATTTGCAGCATAAAACAATCCTGGAAGCGATGTATAATCTCAACCTTACAAAAATCAGTACCCGTACTGACGCTGATGCTGAGCTCAAGGGAAAAATAAATTCTGAAAAGATAAGAGGCTTTATTCTCAAGAACCTGCAAAGAAGCACAGGAAACAGATTTGTATGGAAACTTAATGTACCATCTCTTCTGAATAACCTGAAAAGCATAATGGAAGGTATCGAGCTTAAAAACATACCTGACGAACAGGTCACAGGCTTCCCTGTAATATTTCTTAAAGGCTCGGAATCTGATTATATAAACATAGAAGATTATCCTTATATCCTGAAAATCTTTCCTGCTGCAGAAATTATTGAGATCAGAGAGGCTGGTCACTGGCTTCATGCCGATCAGCCTGAAGAGGTGGCAAAAAACCTGCTCCGGCTTTCAGGAAATGACTAGGTGAAAGTAACTGATTCAATCCTGTCACTATTTACAGGAGGCTTATTCATAAACCTAAGCAAAACCTGTACAATAGCTATCACATCCTTCTCACAATATTGTACGATCCTCTCAAGGTTCCTTTCACCATAATAAATCCCGGCCACCATGCTGCCATCAATATCATCCTTCGGAGTAGGGATACCGAGAACTGTTGTAAGCAGGTCAAGTGATGTATAATTCTTGTAATCACCAAATTTCCATAGATCCATGGTATCAAGAAGCTTAACCTCCCAGGGTTTCTTGCCTGCATTGTCGAGCATGTCAGGTATAACAAGACTATTTATTATCATCCTGCGTGCAATATAGGGATAGTCAAACTCCTTGCCGTTATGTGCACAAAGCAGGGTCTCCCGGTTTGATTTAGAAAATTTCGAGAGCATGTCAGAGAATTCAGAAAGAAGAATTTTCTCATCATCTCCATAAAAGGATTTCAGTCTCAGGGCATAAGGATCCTTTTCCTTTATAATTCCGACAGAAATACAAATTATCTTACCGAATTCCGAATAGATGCCGGCACGTTCATAAACATCACCGGCAGTCTGTTCACCGGTTCTGAACTGCTTTGATTTTTTTTCCCACAGAACCTGCATGCCGGGATCAAGCATTTCAATTGACTGCGCTACTGGAACCGTCTCTATATCAAGGAACAGAACATCTTCAACTCTTATATTGTCTAGCATTTTTTAAGATTTATTTTTTAAAAGGTGTTTTTCAATAATGGAAATGAGTACCTCAATGCCAACCTGGTTTTCTCCTCCTCCTGGTATGATAATATCGGCATACCTTTTGGAAGGCTCAATAAACTGAAGGTGAGAAGGTTTTACTGTATCATGGTATCTTTCAAGCACTTTCATAAATGTTCTTCCCCGGTCAATGATATCGCGTTGAATAACCCTTCCGAGCCGGTCATCGGCATCAGCATCAACAAATACCTTTATATCAAACATCTTTCTGAGCCCGGGATCTGTGAGAATCAGAATACCTTCAACCACCACTACTCTGGAAGGCCTAATTGTTATCGTCTCTTCCGATCTCAGGCATGTCAGATATGAATAAATTGGCATCTCAACACTGTTTCCCTTTCTCAGTTCCTTAAGATGATCAATAAGAAGGTTAAATTCGACTGAGTCGGGATGGTCAAAATTAATTTTCTGCCTCTCTTCTATTGAAATCCCTTTGTTGTCTTTATAGTATGAGTCCTGGGGCATCACAATAACCTCACCGTTGGGAAATACTTCTGAAACCTTTCTCACAACGGTTGTTTTTCCTGAACCTGTTCCGCCAGCTATTCCTACTATCAACATAAATGCCTATTTTTGCTAAATTAATTATCAAAAATAGTAAAATGTTTCATAGACTGCCTAAAGCAGTGGAAAGTTTGGAGTGAGCTAAAGTTTGGAGTGAGCTAAAGTTGAAAATTTAAAAAAAAGAAGCTTATTATATGGTAAATTTAATAACTTTAAGTACTCCAGGCCCCTTTATAACTCTAACCGCTCTAAGTACTCTAGACACTTTAGGCACTTCAAACTTTAGTCACTTTTAATATGTCAGAACTATATCCATTAAAATTTGAACCCATCCTCAAGGAAAAAGTGTGGGGAGGAAATGCTCTTGCCAGCCGATATAATAAAAAAGTAAATGATCTTCCGAATATTGGTGAAAGCTGGGAAATTTCAGGAGTCCAGGGTAACCTGTCAGTGGTAAGCAATGGTTTTCTTGCCGGAAATAATATTGAAGAACTTATTGAAGTTTATATGGGAGATATTACAGGCGATTCCATATATGAGAAGTTCGGAAATGAGTTCCCGTTACTGATAAAATTCATCGAAGCCAGGGAGGATCTTTCCGTCCAGGTACACCCTGGAAATGATATGGCAAAGGAGAGGCATAATGCCTATGGAAAAACAGAGATGTGGTATATTCTTGAAAGTGAGAAAAATGCAAAAATATACACCGGATTCAGGGAGGGAGTAACTAAAGAAATGTACGAAGAGACCGTTAATAATGGCAATCTGACAGACCTTCTCAATATCGAGAAAGTAGAGAAAGGTGACACTTTTTTCACTCCTGCCGGCAGGATTCATGCTATTGGCGCCGGGACGGTCCTGGTAGAGATACAACAGAACTCAGACATAACCTACAGAATTTCAGACTGGAACAGGACAGGTACAGGCCAGGCTAAAAGGGAGCTCCATCTCGATCTGGCTCTCGATGCACTCGATTTTTCTGAGACCTCAAAAAGAAAAAAGACAAGGAAAGAGCCTGAAATGAATATGCACAAGAACCTGGTTGATTGTGAATATTTTAACACTAATATTTTAAGGTTCAATGAAAAAATATACAGGGAATACTTCTTCAACGACTCTTTTGTGATTTTTATCTGTCTGGATGGAGAATTCAATATATGCTGGGACAACTTATCAGAGAAAGTTAGCAGGGGAGAGACAGTTCTTCTTCCTGCAATGATAAGGGATATTACTCTTGAACCTATCGGCGAATCGAAGTTACTTGAAGTATTCATCAACTCTGAAAGCTCTATTTAATTATTTATTAATAAAATAATCATGAAATTATCTACTGGAATGCTTCTTCTCTCTCTGACATTAATGATTTTCTTTGCCGGTTGTGGCGGAGGCGGTAATTCAAAGGGAGAAGCACAGGCTACAACAGATACTACCTCAGTACCAGACACCGGTTATACGGGCATAAAACAGTACTTCAGCGGTAATACTATTATCAAGGAGGTTACTTTTAAGAATGGCGTAAGAGAAGGTTTAATGAGATCTTTTTACAATGGGAAACAAGTTCGTCAGACATTCTGGTATGAGAATGGTCTCAGGGAAGATTCGGCAAAATGGTATTACCTCGAGGGTCAGGTTTTTCGTTCAACGCCATACGATAGGGATACAATAAACGGTGTCCAGCAACAGTATTTCAAAAATGGCAGAATAAAAGCCAGACTGGGATTCGAAAAAGGAATGAGAACATTCTTCTTCGAAGAGTATGCTACCGATGGGAAACTTATTGATGATTATCCCGATGTTATTATAAACATCAGGGATGACTATAAAACTAATGGCACTTACAAAATATCGCTGGAACTTTCAAACAAAGCATCAAAAGTCAAGTATTATAGAGGAGATTTCTCAACAGGCATTTACGATACTTCAATAGTAGAAACAATTAAAACTGTAAACGGAGTCGGGAATCTTACTCTCAGGAAAACCTCAGCAGCAACCAAACCTTCAGTGCAGATTCTTGCCGAGATACTTACAAGATATGGCAACAACTACCTGCTGGTTAAAAAGATCGATCTGCCCTACAACGATCTCAAATAAGATGAAAAATGATAATCCGTTCGGCCGTTTTTGTTATAAGCTGCCCGTCACTTAAGGAATGTCCTGCCAGCTCAAAACCAGAGTTTGCATTTATTGGCAGGTCAAATGTTGGCAAGTCATCTCTTATTAACATGCTTGCCGGCAGAAAGGGTCTGGCCAAAATATCAGTTCAGCCGGGAAAGACAAGAACCATGAATTACTTCCTCATCAATGATGATTGGCACATTGTTGACCTTCCCGGATATGGTTATGCAAGAGTACCGGTTGATGTAAGGAACAAATGGATAAAATCGACTGAAAATTTTATACTGAAAAGAGACAACCTGGTATCTCTGTTTGTACTGATAGATGTAAGGGTTAAACCGCAGAAATCAGATCTGAATTTCATGGAATTTATGGGACAAAACCAGGTCCCGTTTGTGAGAGTATTTACGAAGATTGATAAAATATCCAGGATTGACGTCTCAAAATCAATTGAGGCATTTGACCAGGAGATGCTTAAGACATGGGAATCACTGCCTCAGACATTCACTACATCATCAGTAAAGGGAAAAGGAAAAGAAGAGATACTTTCTTTTATTGAAGAATCTATTAACATTTTTTCAAACAACAGAATAAATAGGTATTGATTTTATATTTTTGCTGACAGAGTATCCTTAGATATTAATCATCTAACACATAGGAAAATGTTTGGAAAAGCTCCAATGAAACTTTTTGCCTGCACATCTTCAAAGCATCTCGCCCAGAATATAGCAGACAAACTGGGTATTGAACTGGGAAAAAGCTCAGTTACAAGGTTCAGCGACGGTGAATTTCAGCCCTGCTTCGACGAATCAGTAAGGGGCTGCATGGTATTTATTGTGCAGTCAACCAATCCTCCTGCCGACAATCTTTTCGAACTGCTTCTTATGATAGATGCTGCTAAAAGAGCATCTGCCTACAAAGTGATAGCAGTTATCCCTTACTATGGTTTTGCAAGGCAGGACAGGAAAGACAGACCAAGGGTATCTATCGGTTCAAAATTATCAGCAGACCTTTTAAGTACAGCTGGCGTTGACAGAGTTATTACCATGGACCTCCATGCTGACCAGATACAGGGTTTTTTCAATGTTCCAGTTGACCACCTGTTCGGCTCAGCAATTTTCGCCCCGTGTATAGAAAATCTTAACCTTGATAATCTTACCGTTTCTGCACCAGATATGGGAGGATCAAAAAGAGCAAATGCCTACTCAAGACACCTCCAGTCGGAATTGGTACTTTGCTATAAGCTTCGTAAAAAACCTAATGTTGTTGAGGAGATGTCAATAATAGGTGAAGTTGAAGGAAGAAATGTTATAATAATTGATGATATGGTCGATACTGCTGGTACTCTTGTACTTGCATCCGAAATGATGAAAGAAAGAGGAGCCACCAGCATCAGGGCATTCGCCACGCATCCTATCCTTTCAGGAAATGCTGTTGACAGAATTAACAATTCACCTATTGTGGAACTTGTCGTTTCTGATTCGGTACCTCTTTCTGTAACATCCTCTAAAATAAAAGTACTCTCAATTGCCGATATATTCGCCAGAACAATCGAAGCTGTAACTACAAATCAGTCAATATCGACGAATTTTGTATTCTGATTCAATTGTCATATATTTGCAGGCCAAAATTTTAATGTCAAACGTGTGATGGGGAGTTATCAGCAGGATAACTTTGAGTAACACATAATTTAAAGACAAATGAAGACAATTGAGATCAAAGGATCACTCAGAACAGAGCTTGGGAAAAAAAGCTCAAAACAGATCAGAAAAGCAGAAGGTGTGCCATGTGTTATCTACGCAAAAGAGAACAATATTCATTTTCAGGCACCCGAAATTGCATTCAAAAACCTGGTTTTTACCCACGAAGCACACCTTGTTGACCTTAACCTTGACAACAAAGAATACAAGGCCGTTCTTCAGGATATTCAGTTCCATCCTGTAAGTGACAGGATAATACATGCCGATTTTGTACAGATAGTTGAAGATAAACCGGTTATAATATCAGTTCCCGTTTCAGTTCATGGTGATTCAATTGGAGTAATAGCAGGAGGTAAATTAAGTATTAGAAAGAGAGCTCTTAAAATAAAAGGTCTACCAAAAGATCTGCCGGAACACATCCCTGTTGATATAACTGACCTGAAGATACATGACAACGTTAAAGTCGGTGATCTTTCAATGAATAATATAGAATTCCTCGATATTAATAAAGAAGTTGTTGTTACTATCGCCACATCAAGAGTTGCAGTGAAAACAGAAGGTGAAGGTGAAGGAGAAGCTGAAGCTGCTGAAGGGGCTGCTGCTGAAACTCCGGCTGCTGAATAGGACTGACTATTTTATATTTAATTAATACAGGCTAGATGAAATATCTGATTGCCGGCCTGGGAAACATAGGTGAAGAGTACAGGAATACACGACACAATATAGGTTTTAAAATATTGGATGCCATGGCAGTGGCATCCAATATTTCTTTTACGGATAAACGTTATGGGGCAGTGGTTTCTACAAAATTTAAAGGCCGCGAACTTATCCTGCTTAAACCTTCCACATACATGAATCTGAGTGGAAATGCAATTAACTATTGGCTTCAGAAAGAAAAAATCCCGCTTGAGAATCTGCTTGTAATTGTCGACGATATCGCACTTCCACTGGGTAGCATTAGGATGAGACCAAAAGGCAGCGATGGCGGACATAACGGACTTGCACATATAACTGCAGTTCTTGGCACACATGATTATCCCAGAATAAGATTTGGAATTGGAAACGGTTTTTATAGAGGCTCACAGATCGATTTCGTTCTTGGAACCTGGAATCCAGAAGAAGAGAAAACAGTCTCGGAAAGGATTCCCATTGCAATAGAAATGATTAAGTCATTTGCTTTTGCCGGTCTTGATCTGACAATGACTTCATTTAACAAAGAGGGAAAGATCAAAAAGGCTGAAGCAACCAAGGATTTTGAAAAAGCAAAAAGCCCGGGAAATGGATCAAATGGAGGAAAATAAAGCTACACGGATTGACAAATATCTTTGGTCGGTTAGAATTTACAAGACCCGTAGCATTGCATCAGATGAATGCAGAAAAGGAAGGATTGTTATTAACGAAGTACAGGTCAAACCCTCAAGAACTGTAAATAAGGGAGAAATAATAATAGTAAAAAAACCTCCTGTAAATTACATGTACCGAGTAATTGAACCCATTGAGAACAGGGTTGCTGCAAAACTGGTCAGCCAGTTCATCGAAGATATTACTCCCGAAGATGAAAAGCTGAAACTTGATTACCGGAATACAGGCGGTACTTTCCGCAGAGATAAAGGTACCGGCCGCCCTACCAAAAAAGAGAGAAGACTGATCGACAGGTTCCAGGATGACTCAACCTTCTTATAACAGGTAGTATAAAGACTTATTATTCGGCTCTGAGTCATTAAATTAGCTCCAAAATTCAGCATTGAGATTTCCTTTTTTCTAACTTGCAGACATTAATAAGCCACTGCCAGCCGGGAGAACAATGGCTATCAGGGGCAAAGGAAATTGCTTTAATTATCAGATGGGTAAAAATAATATTGAGAAGTATTCAGCCGGATATGCTCTTATAAAGGCAGTAGCCGGCTTCTGGCATAATAAGTTTTTTTACAGAAAAATTATTATTATTGGTCAGGAAAATATCAATCCTGAACATCACCTTATTTTTGCGCCCAACCATCAGAATGCTCTTATGGATGCCCTGGCAGTTCTTTTTACAAATAAAAGTCAGAATGTCTTTCTCGCCAGAGCCGATATTTTTAAGAAAAAATCAATTGCCTCAATACTATATTTTCTTAAATTATTGCCCGTTTACAGGATAAGAGACGGATATTCCAGTCTTAAAGGTAATGATGAGATCTTTGCAAAAACTATAGATGTAATTAAGAATAAAAACGGCCTTGTTATACTCCCGGAAGGTAACCATGAGGGCTTCAGAAGGCTCCGCCAGCTGAAGAAAGGGATCTGCCGGGTGGCATTCCAGTCGGATGAAGCTGAAAATAATAGCCTGAAAATAAAAATTATACCCGTTGGCCTTGAATACTCTCATTACATAAGATACCGTCAGGTTCTTACTGTAGTATATGGAAAACCAATCGAGGTTTCAGAATATCATGAACTGTATAAGACAAGCCCGGAAAGAGCTCTTGTTGAACTGAAAAACAGACTCTCGGATGAGATAAAAAACCTTATGATTCATATTGAATCAGAGGAGGACTATGAAGCAATAGATGAACTCAGAAGTATCATAAATGGGAAATACAGTGATGATATAAAATATCCAAAAATCTTCAGGGACAGAATATTGATTGAAAAGCTGAAAAACCTGAGGGAATCAGATAACCAGCTCTACAGGAAGATATGTACGCTCAGTCTGGCCGTGAAGGAAAAAACTGCAGAAACAGGAATTGATTACAGGCATCTCGAAAAGAGACGAAATCCGCTGGGTTGGCTCCTTGCAGGAATGCTGGTCATCCTTATCGGACTTCCCGTTTTCCTCTTCGGAAATATTTTTAATGCCATCTTTATGGGATTACCGATATGGCAGACACGCAACATCAAGGATCCTCAGTTTGTTTCATCATTAAGGTATGGATTTTCAGTCGCTCTGGCGATAATATTTCTGCCACTTTTTCTTATCCTTTCACTCTTTTTATTTTCAACCTGGTGGATAGGACTTATTTTCTTTATCTCTTTACCTCTGACCGGTTTGATTGCATGGAACTATTACCTCCTGTACCGGAGGATCTTAGGTGGATTTAAAATCAGAAAATATTCTTCCGGTAAAAACAAGGAATATCAAAAGCTTAAAGACGCCCACATTGAGCTTATCAATCTAGTTGAAAATATTCAGAATGACAGCAAATAATTATTTCAGGGGCAAGACTGCCTGGATTACAGGGGGATCATCAGGTATAGGCGAGGCACTGGTAAAGGCTTTTGCCAAAGGAGGAGCCATAGTTATTGCTTCATCCAATGACCCTGAAGGATTGATGCGGGTTAAGAATGATTGTGCTGAAAATTCAGTTAATGTGCATTGTGTGCCATTCGATCTTTCCGACACTGATGCGATAGAAGCTGTAGCAGATCAACAGATGAACATCTTTAAACGAATTGATTACCTTATAAATATAGGTGGGATAAGCCAGCGGGCAAGAATTGATGAAACTCCCCTGTGGCTCGACCGTAAAATTTTTGAGATCAATTATTTCGGAACAGTAGCCCTGACAAAAGCACTTCTACCGTATATGATAAGACAAAAAACAGGCCATATACTCGCAACAAGTAGTATTTCAGGAAGATTCGGATTCCCTTTACGGTCTGCTTATTCGGCATCAAAACAGGCTATTCATGGATTTATTGAAACACTATATCTTGAAAATAAAGTAAATAACTTAAGAGCAACCGTAATTATTCCCGGACGGGTAAGGACAGCCATTTCCATGCATGCACTTACCCCTGACGGCAAAGAACATGGCAGGCTTGATGAGGGGCAGGCAAAAGGTATTACTGCTGAAAAAGCAGCGATGCAGATAATAAGAGGAATCAAAAGAAATAAGCGTGAGATACTGGTGGGCAGCAGCGAACTTATGATGCTACACATCAGGAGATACCTCCCCTGGCTTTTTTTCAGGATTGCAGATAAAATTAAATCTACGTAAAAGTTTGGAGTGAGCTAAAGTTTGGAATGAGAAAACGTTGAAATTATAAACATTAAGCTAGTAACATGAGTTATTTAATAACTTTAAGTACTCCAGGCACTTTTTTACTATACTAATAATAATAACAGTAATGAAAGATTATGTAATAAGCGGTATTCAGCAGATGGGAATCGGGGTACTGAATGTAAAGGAGGCCTGGGACTGGTATAACAGGCACTTCGGGATGGATTGCAGGGTGTTTGAGGAGGAAGCAGAGGCAAAGCTGATGCTGCCATATACTGGTGGTGAGCCAAGGAGCAGGCATGCTGTACTAGCTCTTAACCTGCAGAGTGGCGGAGGATTCGAGATTTGGCAGTATAAGGGAAGAGAGCCCGTTGTAAAGAAGGATCAGGTAAGGATTGGAGATCTTGGGATTCTCGCATGTAAAATGAAGACTAGAGACAGCCTTAATACCCTTGCATCGTTCAGAGCTAAGGGAGTGTCGGTTCCTTCAGTAGTCACAACTGATCCTTCAGGTAAGAAGACTTTCTACATGAGGGACCTTTACGGAAACCTTTTCCAGATTGTAGAGGCTTCCGACTGGTTCAGAAATGAGAAAAAAATGACAGGTGGCTCATATGGTGCTGTTATTGGTGTAACAGATATTGAAAAATCAAGAGTTGTTTATTCAGACATCCTTGGATACGACGACATTGTATATGATAAAACAGGAGTCTTCCAGGATCTCGACGGATTGCCTGGCGGAGAAGAAGAATGCAGGAGAGTATTGCTGAGAAGATCAATACCCTTTGCCGGGCCATTCAGCAAAGTGCTGGGAAACAGCGAAATTGAGCTAATAAGCACGGCAACTCCCGGCAAAAAAATATTTGAAGAGAGATTCTGGGGCGATCCCGGATTCATTCACCTCTGCTATGACATGAGGGGTATGGATGAACTTAAGAGCTTCTGTGAAGAAAAAGGCTTCCCCTTTACTGTCGATAGTAAAACAAGTCATCAGGGCAATGTTTTTGATATGGGGGAGGCAGCGGGACATTTCTCATATATAGAAGATCCTGACGGAACCCTAATTGAATTCGTTGAGACACATAAAATCCCAATGCTCAAAAAATTAGGGATTTATCTGGATCTGAGAAAAAGAGATCCTCAAAAATCCCTCCCCAACTGGATGCTTAATACATTGAAGTTTTCAAGGGTGAAGGTTTAGCCTCACCCCTCCCGATAGTTATCGTACCCCTCTCCCAGGGGAGAGGGGCTTATATCTTCAAGCCCCCCTTGGGGGGTTGGTTCCATTTCTGGAGCAACTTACAGGTGAATAGATTAAAAAAAAAGGATGCTCATAAAGAACATCCCTGTACTTAGTAAAACTGAATCTAACTTTGTAATTGACTCTAAATTTTCGTGAGTATAACTTTTACACCTTTTAAGCGGCCTCTTCAACCTGCCTTAGAACCCTCATTATGTTTCCACTCCATATCTTTTCGATCTCTTTCTTTGAATAGCCTCTTCTTAAAAGTTCTATTGTAATATTCTTCATTTCGGATGCATTTTTACATCCGTCAACTCCTCCCCCGCCATCGAAGTCAGTTCCTATCCCAACGTAATCTATTCCTATAACCTGAACAACATGATCAATATGGTCAACTATATCACTTACTGTGGCGAGCTTCTCATACTTCTTCCTGATCTCCCTGAACTCTGACCTCATCTGGTTCTTTCGTGTTTCAGTAGCAATTGTATCATAATTACCATATCTCGATCTCAGATCATTAAGTTTTGCCTCCATTTCAGGATTTGGTTCCATGGTCTTCAGGTATGCACTCAGGATACATATCTGTATAACACCTCCGTTTGCTTTCAGAGAAAGAAGCATATCGTCGCTCAGGTTTCGGGGATTACAGCATAATGCCCTGCATGATGAATGAGAGGCGATCACAGGAGCTTTGCTTAACTCCAGCACATCATAAAACGATTTATCGGAAATATGTGAAACATCTACAATCATACCCAGTTTGTTCATCTCCTTAACCACCTGCTTTCCGAAATGAGAAAGACCGTTGCTTTCAGGTCCTGCAGGATCATTTGAAGAATCACAGATATCATTGTTTCTTGTATGGCAAAGGGTAATATATCGTGCACCCAGATCATAAAATAACTTTACATTTGAGATATCAAGACCTACCGGGTATCCATTTTCCATGCCGATAAATGCTGCAATTCTCCCGCTCTTCTTTATCCTGTATGCATCATCAGCTGTGTATGCTAATCCTGCCTGTTCAGAGTTTTTTCCTACATTATCATGTATTGCATTGAAAATATAAATTGCACCCTCATTCACCTTTGCAAAGGTTGTATCATCTCTTGGTCCCTGGCCCGTAAAAATTGCGAAGAATTCTGAATGCAGGCCTCCCTCTTTCATCCTGGGGAAATCGACACAACCTTCTTCATGCCTTATGCCCATATCAAATTCAGGATCTGCAAAGTCCATCGGAGTATCGCAATGAGTATCGATGGTTAATATTGATTTATGTATCCTGTCTGCCCGATGTGCAAGTTGTTCTTCCTTCGTCCCGCAGGCAGTCAGAATCAACAGAATAAATATTGAAAAATTTCTAAAATACATGCTTTTCAAATCATATAACCAGCAGTGCAAGATAAGTAAAAAGTGATTGCTATAAGCTGAAACATTGATATTTAACCAATTTTAACAGAGTGATGTAAAATTGAAGAATGGCGGTATATGCAGACTCTCTGCGAATATTACATATTACTTTTCCCTGGCATTTTCCTTTTCGAGGTACTCCAGCCTTTTCATTATTTTTTCGATATATTCAGGTGGAAAAGGTGCATTTAAATATTGCTCTTTATTAAGCGGGTTCTTTAATTTATCAATAAAACTGCGGTAATAAATAACAGCATTCTTTTTATCCCCCAGCTTTTCATCATACAGGTTTGCGATTGTCATCAGGTAACTTATATTATCATCAATTGCATATGCTTTCCTGAGATTTTCAATAGCTTCTACATTAAAACCAGCATCTGCCTGAGATGCAGCACATTGAAAATAAGTATAAGCAAGCTGAATATGAAAAGGGTAGAGAATTTTGCCTGCCTTCTTATAAAAGAGTATGCTTTTCCTCGAATCTCCAGTCCTGCTGTAACACTGGCCAAGATAGCTGCATGTCTCATAATCCGTGGTATCAGCCCGGTATGCCAGCAAAAGATAAGGAATAGCTTTCTGCGGCTGAAGATTGTAAGAGTAACCGATCCCGACTCTTTTCAGATAAAGTTTTGAAGAATCTCCCGAATTCAGGATCACCAGGTAATCATCCATTGCCCTTTTGGTATAGTCTCTTGAAAAATATAACTGAGCCCGTCTGGCATAGAGATCCATGTCGGAAGTATCAATATTCATGCCCATTGAAAGAATTGCCACGGCCGTATCCCACCTCGATGTTGAAGCATAGAGATATGAGAGGTTCTTTATTGCATTGAGGTTTTCGCGGTTTATTGATAAGGATATATTGAGCAGATCGATAGCATTCTGAAAGCTGCCTTTTCTCAGGTATACAAATGCCGTCTTATCTAGGTAAGTGCAATTTGAGGGATCACTCCGTAGAAACCTTTTGTAGATATTAAGGGCATCATTATATCGCTCACTCTTCATATAAATGCCGGTGAGGAAAAATGAATAGTTCCAGTTCATGGTATCGGCGAGGCAGAGCTTTTCAAGCAATAGCTCAGCCAGTTTCATTTTGTCACTGCTATAGTAGCTTTTTGCAAGTCTGAAACTATACACAGGATTTATTGAATCTATTGCTGCTGCCTGTTCAAAACACCTGGTTGCCTTGTTATCGTCCAGATTATTCTGCCATGCAACCCCCATTTTATAGTATATAGCAGGATCCAGACTATCGTAAGCCAGAATTTGCTTGCATGTGTCTATTACTTTATCATACTCCTCACTTATCAACAGGCTGTCGATTGCCCTGGTGACACTATTGTTCTGAGCCCCGACCGGGCAGAATACAAACAGGAAAACAGCTGAAACGAAGATTATTGTTCTCATATGGTGATATTTAATTGTCGGGAAATTAATTCATTGATTATGGGGATGTTTCATAATATCAAATTTATAACGAATTTTTTAGTTAAACAACAAATTGATTATTTATTCTTGATAAACGGATACAAGTATTCATAGTAATAAATCAAAAGGAAATATAAGCTACTGCCTGATTAACAAGATATTAAATAACACCTGAGAGATACATAGTCCAGATTCACTATGAATTCCATTTTTATTGAGCTCTGATTAACACCAGGGAGATCCCTCGTCCAGCTGGTGCTGGACTCGGGATGACATACTGTTTGACAGAGAATCGTTTTGGACTAAAGTCCACAATCATCTCATTATCAATAACCCAGGACTTAAGTCCTGGGTTATAAGGGTGTTAGTACAACGGGCTTTAGCCCATAATAGTACTTCTTCATCCTTTCCCACTAAAATGCCACTGTCATCCCTCATCCCGCTTTTGCGGGATGAGGGATCTCCCAGGTGTTATACCCAAAGCCTATACCGTCATTTCTGAACAGATTCCGCCTCAGCTTTAAAGGTTTCCCAGCCGGGTCAGGGCTATCGTGGCAAAACTCAATGCCAGGAAGAATCCTATCATATCTGTAATGGTAGTAAGAATAGGACCAGATGCTAGTGCCGGGTCAATGTTCATCTTTTTAAGAATCAATGGAACAGTGCCTCCGATAGATACTGCTATCAGTGTATTAATTGCAAGAGCTCCACCAACAACAATTCCCAGGTAAATATTTCCTTTCCATATATAGGCTGCAATTCCAATCAGGATCCCTAATACCGTACCATTTATCAGTCCAACTGAGATCTCCTGCCACCAGACCCTGAATACCTCACCCGGTTTCACCGTACCAAGCGAAAGCTCGCGCATACTTACAGCAACAGCCTGGTTACCAGTGCATCCGCTCATATCTGATATGATCGGAAGGAATACAGCCAGCGCTATTACCGAATGTAAAGTATCCTGGTAAAAAGTGATCACACTCGCTGCAATAAGATTCAGTACAATATTGACTGACAGCCATGTAAGGCGTCTTCGGGACCTTTGTAAAACAGGCATGGTCCTTAATTCGTCTCCGCCTACAATACCCTGAGATTCAAGGTGATCATAAGCTGTCCGCTCATTCACTGCTTCAAGAACGTTTTTCCTCCTGATAACGCCTATCAGCCTGTTTTGCTCATCAACTACAGGGAATCCGTAATAATCATAGGTATCAAAAAGATCGTCCAATTTATCTAACGGAGTATTTACATTGACTGCCTTTACCTCTTTAATTACAATATCTGAAAGCTTTTGAGATTTAGTTGCAAGCAACAGATCCTGCATCTGTAAAACCCCGATAAAAATGTCCTGACCCGAAACCACATAAATATATCTTACATGATACTCCTTATATTTTTCTGCATTTTCTCTCAAATCATCAACAACTTCTCTAACCGTTGAAGATACTTTATAAGAGAAATATTCTGTTATCATCAATCCGCCTGCCGTGTCGGGTCCATATTCAATCATCCTTCTGACACTTGCAGCTTCAACCGGTTCCATCTCGGTCAATATAGCTTCAGCCTCATCATCATCCAGTTCAAGCATCAGGTCAGCCCGCTCATCACTCGTCATCTCATTAATAATGGCAGCCGCATCCTCAGCATCCATTTCTTCAATAATATCAGCAGCCTGGGCATCTGGCAACTCCTCAATCAAATCAGCCGCATCTTCGGGACTGATAGCAGTAAGTAATTTATGCTGCTCTTTCCTGTCGAGCTTATTCATCAGATAAACAACCTCACTTGCCTGGAGTGAATCCAGAAAATCTGTCAATTCTGACTTGTCATCCATTCTCAGTAAAGAACGGATCTTATCAACAGGATTTATTACTGTTTTTAAATCCATATTCTGAATAATATATTAAAAATCTTATTTGCGTGAAAACAATCTCAACAAATTATAAAAGGGAAAAGGCTGACGAAAGCCTTATTAAGCACTATATCCTATTAAAGATACTAATAAAATCTGTAAGGACAAAATGGAAAACCACATCTGCAGAGGCCTGGGGATTTATCGCAGACTATTCCAAACAACAATAACAGAAAATCTGAGATAGCATTACTCCTGGTATGGGGATAAGGTCATATAATACTTGATCTAACTTCCTTTGCTAATTGAATTTTAAAAAAAGCCCCCGACTTTGCAGTCAGGGGCAGTCATGAAAAGAATGTTCAATGCTTTTTTGGACAGTAAAAAGCAGTATTAAAACAAAATTAAGTGAATTAGAATCAAAATCCAAAAAAATCGGATTAAAGTGGATACATGAATTTTTAACCATAGAGTTCACAGAGTCCCGTCCCGATAACTATCAGGAGCTATCGGGATCACAGAGAACACAGAGCAATTAATATATTAACTTCGCAAAATAATTGGGCTCAGATATTCATTGATTGAATGAAACTTAGTAAATATTCACTTGTATTTCTGTCTGTTATTGGAGGCATACTGTCAGGAGTGGCATGGACCGGATGGTGCACCGGACTGGTGCTTCTGGTATCGCTTGTACCGTTCTTTGTAATTGAGAATCACCTGTACGAAAACAGAAAGCGTTATACTCCTAATGCATATTTTTTACTGATCCTTCCCGGATTGCTGATATTCAGCATTATTGTAATGGGATGGATGCGTGTGGCAAGTATAGCTGGTGCCGTTATGGTTATAACCGGATTAACGTTCCTCATGGCAATATCCTTATGGCTCGCTTTTACAATAAGAATCAGAGCTGGCAACATGGCTGGGATAACGGCTATTTTCGTTTTATGGCTCACTTATGAATTCGCCAGCCTTAATATCAGTATAATTTCCCCCTGGATGAACCTTGGGAATGGTCTTGCAAAAGATATTGCATTTATACAATGGTACGAATATACCGGTACCGGAGGTGGTTCCCTGTGGATACTCCTTAGCAATTATTTAATGGCTCATATCATTATCAGGTATTCATCCGGGAAAGAAACAACTCCACTGACAATAGCATTGATAGTTTTAATAATGGTACCTTCATTGTTTTCATTGTGTAAATATAATACAATAAAAGAGTGTTCTGCAATCCCTGAAGAGGTCGTAATAGTTCAGCCGAATACCGACCCATACAGTGAAAAATTCGTTATACCATTTAAATTCCAGCTTCAGAAGGTCATCAGGCTGGCATCAGATTCCACATCTCAGAATACAAGCTGGATAATAACCCCTGAAACAACAGTGGATGATCCGGTGAATCTTGATGATCTTCAGAACAACCAATACATAAAAATGATACAGGATATGGTAAGAAAATATCCTAATTCTTCAGTTGTAGCGGGTCTGGTTACATTCAGGCAATATAATTCAAAAGTAAAGCCGCCGACAAGAAGTGCAGTAAAAAGAGATGTATCAGGTTATTATTCTGATCATTATAATTCTGCTGTAAAGATCGATACTGGAAAAAATTTTGCAGTTTACCACAAGTCAAAACTAGTACCGGGAATTGAAATGCAGTTCTTCAATGGTCCTGGAAGGCTTCTGAAAAGATTACTCCCCTACCTTGGAGGTACCCGATGGGGCTATGGATCACAGGACGACAGAGGTATCTTAGAACACACATTGACCGGAACAAAAATTGCACCCATAATATGCTATGAGTCAGTATTTGGTTCATATATGACTGAGTATATAAGAGAAGGGGCAAGCGCGATCTTCATTATAACGAATGACGGCTGGTGGAAGAATACAGGAGGTTACAGGCAGCATCTCTCCTATGCCTCCCTCAGGGCAATAGAGACACGGAGGCCGGTAGCCAGGTGTGGGAATACTGGTATCTCATGCTTTATTGATATTAATGGTAACATAAGGGAAGAAACAGGCTGGTACAGGGAAGCAGTAATAAAAGGATTTATAATACCGGAAGAAAAAATAACATTCTACGTAAAACATGGCGATTACATTATGCATATATCATTGTTAATAAGCATATTGATTATTCTATATGCATTCATTGTAATTCCATTAAGTAAAAAACAGAAAAATTTCAATGCAGGGATGCAACCCAGCGATTAGGTTATTGTCTTTTTAATAAGGTAAGCTTAACAGGTGGATAATTTTGATGTGCACATAAATGCTCCGCTGATTGAGGAGTGCAGAAAGGGCAACAACAGGGCTCAGTTCACACTTTATAATCAATATTCAAAAGCTATGTACAACATCGCATACAGGATTCTAAATAACAGGGAGGATGCTGAGGATATTCTCCAGGATACATTTGTCGATTGCTTCAGGAACATTAACTCCTTCAGGTTTGAATCAACTTTCGGAGCGTGGCTAAAACGTATAGTAATTAATAAATGCATAAACCACCTTCAGAAGAAAAAGATCGACCTTTCACTTACCGACAACATTCCCGAAAATATATATGAGGAAGAGGATGAGACAGTTTATGATATTTCAAAAATCATCAAAGGAATAGAGATGCTGCCCGACGGGTACAGGGTCATCCTTACACTATACCTGATGGAGGGGTATGATCATTCAGAGATAGCACAGATAATGGGTATTACAGAGTCAACATCCAAATCACAATACTCGAGGGCAAAAGAAAAACTTAGAAGTCAACTCTCAAAAAACTGAATATATGGACAGACTTGAGGAGTACATAAAGAAAAACAGGGAATCACTCGACATCCATACTCCATCGCCGGAAGTATGGGACAGGGTAAACAGGGAATTAAAACCTGCCCGAGCAGTAAAAAAATGGCTGGCAATTGCCGCTTCAGTGGCTGTATTAACTGCCATGTCGCTGATTTTCTACCAGATAGGCCGGAACAGCGTTAACCCGGACATGGTTACCCAATTCAGAGGGGAGCTTCCCTCAAAGATACAGCTTAAAGAGGCCGAAGCATATTACACCAGTCAGATAAATGAGCTTTACCGTGAGGCTGAACCGCTATTGGCCGCTAATCCTGAGCTCCAGGATGAACTTAATTCAGACATTTCACAGATTGACAGCATATATGCCGATCTGAAAGAAGACCTTAAAGATAATATTGCAAATCAGGATGTAGTTGAAGCCCTGATAAGGAATTATACAATAAAAATCAAGATACTCGAGGATATGCTTTCAATCCTCAGGGAGAATGAAAACAATGCAGAAAAAAACAAAAGCCATGAGCTGTAAAAGAGTTTTAATATTGATACTTGTTTTATTTCCCTCTTATGTTCTCCTGTCACAGAGAGTTTCGGAAACACGAAGTTTCATTAAGACGTTCACCTCCACAAGGGAGAGCGTTCTTGAGCTTAATAACAAGTATGGTACAGTTGAGATAACCACCTGGAACAGGGATTCGGCCTTAATCAGGGCAGAAATAAAAGCATCGGCACCAAACCAGTCGAAACTTGGTAAGATGTTTGACGAAATCAGTGTAAAAATCAGCCGATCAGGAAATCTTATCATTGCTAACACAGTTTTTAACCAGAGCATCAATGCATTCTTTGAAAACTTCAAAGGTATGACGAGCAAGGTGATCAATTATGATTCACAGGTTGAAATCAATTACTATATAAATGTACCTGAATATATGAATCTGCATATAGTAAACAGGTATGGTGATGTATTTATGGAAAAAACCAGCGGTAACTTTGATCTGACATTGTCAAACGGTTCATTTAAAGCTGATATCCCCGGTAAAAAAAGCAACCTGAGTCTGTCATTCTGTGATGCATCAATAACTTCATTCAATTCAGGGAAAATTGATGCCTCTTTTTCTGATATAACAATAAGCAGCATAAACAGGGTATCAGTAAAAAGCATCTCATCAAAATACAGAATAAACAAGGCTGATGAAATTGAAATAGAATCACGCCGTGATGACCTTTTCATAGACAACATTTCGGTACTTGAAGGAAACTCGTATTTTACTGATTTTGAAATAGGTTCGCTGGCAAAATCTATAAACATGGTCTGTCGGTACGGTAATATTAATGTTGATAATATAGAACCTCATTTTGAATCGGCAAATATAAATTCGGGATTCTCCGACATATCTCTTGAATTTGATAATGATGCCTCCTACAATATGGAGATACGGACCCTCAACACATTCCTGGCACTTCCTTCAGGAATAAATACTGAAAAGCGGACTCTTGATGAAGGCAAAAAAGAGTATATGACAACCGGTACAGCTGGCCAAACACCTGAGAAAAGAATACTTAAGATTGATGCCAACAGGGGGAAAATTTATCTGAAATAATATCTTTACCATGCAACTTTGAAAAGAGGAGCTTGTCTTTATAATGAAATAACACAACTTTAAACTGGTATGAACAGAAAAATAATTGTAGCCTATAGTCTTTTTTTCCTGACCTCATTTGTGCTTTCAGCACAGTATGAGACCCGGCAGGCAGGTTTTCGCATGGGATATAGTAGCGGTATCTTCTATCAGGTTTCACATGAGGCAGGTAACGCAGAAATAGCATACAACGGAATGCTGGGGTTCAATCATAACGGATTACAGGCAACAGGGCTGAAGATATTTTATGAAACCTCACTTGGTGATATAACCCCAAACCTCGTATTTGCCTGGGGTTATGGAGGACATGCAGGATTTATATATGATGATCATATAAGGTTTATGGGTGAAGATTACTTTTTCCCAAACGAAAGGTTCTGTCCGCTTATTGGAGTTGACGGATGGGTCTCTGCAGAATACCGGATAACTGATATCCCTCTCAATATCAGCCTTAATGTCAAGCCATTCGTCGAGCTTACATTTCCTTCATTTCTAAGGGTTACCCCCTGGGATTTTGCATTCTCTATATCGTATGTATTTTAAAATTTATAAAAAGAAAAATCAATGAAAAAGTTAATTATCCTATCGGTCTTCTCAATAATCATCTCATCTCCTCTTTTCTCACAGGAGTCTGACACACTATATAAACCATATGAGGAGAGTAAATCGAAAGAATACATGACATTATTCGGTCATAATAAACCACGTGGAGCTTATGGTGCTTTTAACATAGGCTACACCCGAATAGCAGATGAACAATCTGTAATGTTCGGTGGAAGGTTTGAGTGGATTGCAGCTCAGGCAATAGGATTCGGGTTCGGGGGAAAGGGATTCATCAATGAATATCATTATGAACCAACTATCGACAGGGATGTATTTCTGACTGGAGGATTCGGAGGATTGTACATTGAACCAATAGTTATGCCGAGATTCCCCGTGCATCTTGCATTCCCGGTCCTGCTAGGTGCCGGAGGTATATCCTATATTTCAAAAGATATGGATTTCAATGACAATTTCATTGAAGATTCCGAGGCATTCCTGATTGTTGAGCCAACAGCCGAGCTTGAGCTGAACATTACAAGGCATTTCAGGCTTGCACTGGGAGCTTCGTATATATTCACAACTCCATTCGATATTGGTTCTGAAGGAAATCCGGTGGCTTCTGCGAAATCAATGGATGGATGGAACTATACTGTTACTTTTAAGTTCGGAAAATTCTGATTTGTTTCCCGCAGATAAGGCAGATTGGCGCAAATTTATTCATATCTGCGTAAAAAAACCGTAAAATAAGCGGGGAACTACTTCTTTTCATATTTGCTCACACCCTCATCAAGCCATTTTTTGTACTCATCCACATTCAGGTTTGTTGGCATAGGAGTTATAACGGGATTGCCTTCATTATCGGCAATCACATAAAGAGGTAAAGCATTTGTTTTGAACCTGGATATCTCTAGATCCTCATTGATTTTTCCGATTGTCTTTTTGACTTTTCCATCTGTTTCTGATGTAATCCATTCATTTTCCGGAAGCTGTGTCCTGTCATCAACATAAAGCGCTATAATCACGAAATTATCGCGCAACCTCCTTAGCACATCCGGATCGGACCATACCCTCGCCTCCATAAGCTTGCAGTTTGCGCATGCATGTCCCTTGAAATCAATCAGCACCGGTTTTCCCTGCTCCTTTGCACATGCAAGACCCTGCTGCAGGTCAAAATAGCCAGTAAGACCAAGAGGCATCTCAAAGATGTCACCATGCTTTGGTTCAGAGCACAACGAACTGACCGATGGCTGATAACTTAATGTTGGTGCATCTCCCCTGTTTTGTGATATAATAAGAGGCAGGTTAAACTGTGATTTTGATTGCGACGGCAGGAATGATGAAAGTGCATTAAGTGGAGCACCAAAAAGCCCTGGAACAAGGTAAACAACGAATGAGAATACTGCAATTACCAGGAATAGCCTGAAAGTACCAATATATGGAAGATCACTGTCATGTGAAAATTTTATTTTCCCTAAAAGATAAAATCCCATCATTGAAAAGATCACGATCCATATTGCCAGGAACAGGTCTCTTGATAAGAAGTTAAGATTATAAACACTATCAACAGTCATCAGAAATTTCATGCTGAAAGCAAGCATTATAAATCCAAGTACAACTTTAATTGAGTTGAGCCAGCCGCCTGATTTTGGCATCTTGCTCATGACTGACGGGAACAGTGCAAATATTGTGAATGGGAGTGCAAATGCAAACCCGAATCCGACCATTCCTATGGTAGGACGCAAAACATCTCCACTGGCGGCCTCAACAAGCAGGGCGCCAACAATAGGACCGGTGCATGAGAAAGATACTATAACTGTTGTAAGTCCCAGGAAGAAAGCAGCAACCATTCCTCCCTGGTCAACTTTTGAATCGGCGGTTGAGGCCCATTTATTCGGCAGTATTATCTCGAATGCTCCAAAGAAAGATGTGGCAAAAACCACAAATAGGGCAAAAAAGATAATATTGGGGATCCAGTGTGTACTGAGGGCACTTGCAAAACCTGCACCTGCACTTGTAAGGGATACAATTATCCCGAGTGAGGAGTATATCAGGACTATTGATATACCAAATATTAACGCCTTAGCTACAGATTTACCTTTGTTTTCAGAGCCTTGCGAAAAGAAGGCTACTGTCATTGGTATCATTGGAAATACGCATGGTGTCAGAACACCTGCAAAACCTGCAAGCAGTGATATGAGAAAGAATTTCACTAATCCGCTTCCTGCTGCCGGGACATTCTCTCCTGTTGTGGTTTCTGAAGATTTTATTTTTCCTCCTTCATCTGCAGCTACTTTTGTATCACCTGTTGATATGGTTACTGAAAACTCCACATCCTTCGGCGGGGAGCATGTCTGGTTGTTACATGCCATAAAATTAACAGCCCCTGTTACAGTAAATGATGGATCAATAACTGTGATCTTTTGCCTGAATTCGGCTTTATTGCTGAATGTCTTTATCTTGAAACCAAATGCCTCATCCATTTTCTCAACCGGAGGAAGAACTTCATAGGTATCTCCCTCGAGCTTATATGCATCCAGGGTATCAAAGCTGAAACTTGTTGGTATAGGACCTCCATCGGGAACACTCATTGCATATATATGCGACCCATCCTCAATTAATGCTGTCAGTCTTATTTCATATTGATTACCTTCCTTCTTCTCGTAACCGAATTCCCATGTTACAGGATCATATATCTGCGATGAAGCAGTATGAGCTGTAATAATAAATAATGTAATAAATGTTAGTTTCCTCAGCATGATCAAAAGTTTTAGAATGGCAAAAGTAATAAAACACCTTTGAATAAGAATGACAAAGCAGGTTTAAGATTGTTCAGTCGCGTGCGAGATCCATTTCATTATCATAATGATCGAAGAAATGGTACTCAAGCATATGATAAGAAGTCACAGGCTGCACCTTAAGGCTTATCCTGTATTTGAAATTCCATTTCCTGCAGATCGGTATAATTCCCTTTTTAAGGTATGCTGCAACAAAAGGATGAACATTAAGAATAATCCTTCGAGTCTTTATCTTATCGACTATGAATGAAAGGTCACGTTCAAGCTCATCAGTAAACAGGATTGTCGGTTTTGTATCACCTGTGCCCTGGCATACAGGACATTTCTCATCTGTCACTATATTCATTTCAGGTCTTACCCTCTGACGGGTTAACTGCATAATACCGAATTTTGTAAGAGGGAGTATATTATGTTTGGTTCTGTCATTGCTCATTACCTCCTTCACCTTCTCAAAGAGAAGCTGCTTATTTTCAGCAGACTGCATATCAATGAAATCAACAACAATAATACCTCCCATATCCCTCAGCCGCAGTTGTCTGGCAATCTCTGTTGCTGCCTCCATATTTACCTCAAGGGCATTTAACTCCTGATCGTTGCCTGATCTCGATCGGTTACCACTGTTAACATCAATAACATGCAAAGCTTCAGTATGTTCTATTATCAGATAGGCGCCATGCCTGAATGAAACAGTTTTGCCAAAGAGGGCTTTTATCTGCTTGTTTACTCCGAAATGGTCAAAAATGGGAATGGTTCCCTTGTACAACTTAACAATCTTCTCTTTTTCAGGAGCAATTTCTCTTATATAGAGTCTCACATCTTCAGTGAATGAAGCATCATTTACGTGGATGCTATTGAATGTTACATTCAACATATCACGCAGGATAGTGGACGTCCTGTTCATTTCACCGATAAAAAGCCTGGGTGACTTGATCTCCTTTCTTACTGAATAGAATGCTGACTCCCATTTTCTAACAAGCTCTCGCAGTTCAGCATCTAGCAGCGCAACCTTCTTGCCCTCTGCAACAGTCCTTACAATTACGCCATAGTTTCTGGGCTTAATGCTTTGAAGAAGAGCCTTCAGTCGGTTTTTCTCCTCCTGACTCTCAATTTTCGATGAAATGGATACTTTGTCGGAATATGGTATCAGGACAAGGTTCCTGCCAGCAAGAGAAATCTCAGCAGAGAGTCTTGGCCCTTTAGTAGATATAGGCTCCTTGGTTACCTGTACAATTACTGTCTGTCCCTGGGTGAGGACATCTGTTATCTTTCCGTCCTTGTCGATATCAGGTTCAGGTTTAATCTTATGTACTGGAGATATCCTGCCCTGCTTCTGCAGAGCTGAGAGATAATATTTCTGAGAAGTTCTGAATTGGGCACCCAGATCAAGGTAATGAAGGAATGCATCACGCTCGTACCCAACATTGATAAAAGCAGCATTTAACCCGGGCATGATCTTTTTTACCTTGCCCAGATAAATATCCCCTACCGAGAACTTAATATTGCGTTTTTCCTTGTTTAACTCTATCAGCTGTTTGTCTTCCAACAAAGCCAGAGATACTTCGGAATCACCAACATCAATGATTAAATCCTTGTTAACCACTTTAAAAATTTGATCTGATTGAATGTGTTATCAGTTACACCCGGAATATATAAAATAAACCTAAAGACCGTCAGACCTTTAGGTTTATTATAAAGTATTATGACCACTTACTGATCTGTTACTTCTTCTTATGTCTGTTCTTCCTCAAACGCTTTTTACGTTTGTGGGTGGCCATCTTATGTCTTTTTCTTTTCTTACCGCTTGGCATGGAAAATTATTTCTTTACGTGTGATTTAACCTTTGTAATAAATGATTTTGCCGGCTTGAAAGCTGGGATATTGTGAGCCGGGATAATGATAGTTGTATTCTTAGAAATATTCCTTGCGGTTTTCTTTGCCCTTTTCTTAACGATGAAGCTCCCAAATCCCCTGAGATATACGTTATTACCTTTTACCATAGAGTCCTTTACTGTTTCCATCATGGCTTCTACGGTTTTCTGAACAGTTACCTTCTCAATACCAGTGTTCTTGGCAATTTCATTTACGATGTCTGCTTTAGTCATTTTCGTGAAGTTTAAAATTCAACAAATTATTTTGTAATGCGTTTTTTTCAACTGTGCAAATATAGAAATATTATTTGTTTAAATAGAAACACTTACATAATAATTTTTTAAAAATATTTTTATTATTGCCTTAATTCCAATTAAATAGCAAATCGATTATAAAAATTGCAAGGGTAATTATTTCTTTGTTCAGTCAGGCCAGACTTTATTCATACTTCTCTAACTGATTAATAGTGAAGGGAATCATCAAATAATGAACATCTGATTGTATGAGCAGTTTTTTTCTTAACTTTACACTCCATACTTTTAATTGAAACTAAACACATAACTATATGTCAATCAATAAAGTAATACTTGTCGGAAATGCAGGAAAAGATCCCGTTGTACGCTATTTCGACAAAGGAGTGGCTAAAGCAACTTTTCCACTTGCTACAAGTGAGACATACACAAACCAGCAGGGTGAAACAATTACCTCTACTGAATGGCATAATATAGTGCTATGGCGATCGCTTGCAGAGATTGCAGAAAAGACTGTAAAAAAAGGTGTACAGGTTTATATTGTTGGTAAAATAAAAACCCGTTCATATGTTGATAAGGATGGTGTAAATAAATATATCACAGAAATACTGGCAGATACCTTGATCGTCCTTGAGAAAAAACAATCCTCAGCCGGATTCAGTGCGACCTCTGAACAGGGGCGAGATGATAGTAATGGAAAGGATCAGGTAAATGAACCATCGGGCTCTTATAACTCTGGAGCAAAGAACACTCCGTCAAAAGATAACCCGGTTGACAGTACTGTGGATAATGACAGCTTACAAGGCAATGATCCATTCCCCGGTCAGGTTGAAGACGACCTTCCATTCTAGCTTTTTTCATTAAATCAGCTTCAGTTGAAACCTGGATATCAAATTTTCACATCTGCTCTTGCAACAGGAATAGTTCCGGCATTAACTGATCCTCAGATTATAATAGGATTTGGTGTTTTTATCCTTCTGCTGATAGGATCCGCACTGGTGTCGGGATCCGAAGTTGCATTCTTCTCACTCCGGCCCGAGGATATTGAAAAGTTGAAATCTGACAAAAGCAAAAAAGCAAAAAGCGCACTTACACTATATAGTAACCCTGAAAAGCTTTTAAGCACGATTCTGGTAGCAAACAATACTATTAATATTGCAATTGTGTTGCTCGCAGCTTTCCTGAGCACAAGGCTTTTTGACTTCAGCGACAGACCTGTTCTGGGTTTCATTATTAATATTGTTGTAATAACATTTACCCTGCTTTTCTTTGGTGAGGTGATCCCTAAAGTATATTCCAGCAGAGCACATATGAAGGTAGTCCTTCTGATGGCAGTTCCAATCTCAGTTATCGAAAAATTAGTCAAGCCAGTAACATCTCTGCTGATCCTTTCCAGTTCGTTTGTAAAAAAAAGGACAAATACCCAGCGTAAAAACATAAGCATGGATGACATATCCGATGCTCTAGACCTAGCCTCAGAAGATATTGATGAGGATGAAAAAATTCTTAAAGGAATTGTAAACTTCGGAAACATTAATGTAAGCGCAATAATGTGCCCCAGGATCGATGTCACCGCTCTAGATATTAAATCGGGATTCGATAAAGTTGTTCCTGTAATTGTGGAATCGGGATTCTCAAGGATACCCGTTTTCTCCGACTCATTTGATTCGGTAAAAGGCATCCTCTATGCAAAGGATGTTCTGCCATTTACTAATAACCCGGCAATTTTCAAGTGGCAATCGCTTCTGAGACCTCCGTATTATGTTCCTGAAACGAAAAAAATAAATGACCTGCTTAAAGAGTTCCAGACCAAAAAGATACATCTTGCAATAGTAATTGATGAATATGGAGGAACTTCAGGGATTGTTACACTTGAAGATATTCTTGAAGAAATTGTGGGTGAGATAACCGATGAAAGCGATGAAGATGAAATAATGTACAGGACAATTGATGAAACAACATTCATCTTTGAGGGAAAAGTTCTTCTGAATGATTTCTGCAAGATTATAAATATTGAAGAAGATTTTTTTGAGACTTTCAGGGGTGAGGCTGAAACTCTGGCCGGATTAATACTCGAGGTTACCGGTGAGATCCCACAGAAGGGACTCTCAGTTGTCCTGCAGAATTTTAAGTTCAGTATAGAATCAGCCGACAGACGAAGGATAAAGGAGATCAGGGTTGAAATAATAAATGAGGAACCGAATGCTGCTCAGGAATAGCTTTTTTTTGGTGATAATTCTTGGTGCATTTATTTCCGGATGCAGGGAGGTACCGGTTCCCAAACCGAGAGGACATTTCAGGATTGATATGCCCAAAAGGAACTATACTAACTTCAGTGGAAGGGAAAGCAGCAGGGATAACCTTCCCTTCACCTTTGAATATCCTACGTCAGGTCAACTCTCCTTCAACGAAGAGTTTGAAAATGAAAAAGGCTGGTTCAATATTGAATTTCCTGCTTATAAGGCAAAAATGTATCTCACCTACATGGACATCAATCATGATTTTGATGAGCTTATGGAACAGACTTATAAAATGAATGTGAAAAACCACATTTCAAAAGCAGATGCTATTAGCGAGAGATATTTCAGCGACGATAAAAATAAAATTTATGGCATTTTATACGATCTCAAAGGGAATACAGCAACTGCTGTTCAGTTTTATATGACTGACAGCATAAGGCACTTCCTGAGAGGATCCCTTTACTTTTCTTCAGCACCAGACGCTGATTCTCTCGAACCCGTGATAGAGTATTTCAGGGAAGATATAGTACACCTGATCGAAACGTTGAGGTGGAAACAATAATAGAATGGACCTATGGGCTGTATTACAAAACATTTTCTGAACGAATTCTCAATCCTCGGTGTATGGAAAATAGAGGAGGATCTTGATTCGCTCCTGGGAATGGTTTCGCTAAATGCAGAAGAGAAAAAGAGATACAAAGGGTTCAGCAGCAACTCGAGAAAACTTGAATTCCTTAGCGTCAGAGCACTGCTGTCGGAGCTTATCGGCAAAGAGGCAAGTATTGTTTACAATAAAAACAATAAACCATTTATCAAAGATGGATCGAGATTTATTAGTATCTCACACTCACATAATTTGACAGCAATATTACTGAGCACAAACGAAAAGGTAGGAATTGATCTCGAATATATGAGCTCAAACATAGCCGCTATTGCTCTTAAATTCCTTAATGTAAAGGAAAAGATAACCAGGGATCCTGAAACCAGAAAATTCCATTTGTATATTCACTGGTGTGCCAAGGAGGCACTCTATAAAATATGTGACAAAGAGGGAATCAGTATAAGGAAAAATATTACCATTGCACCCTTCAAGGTTAAGGATTCAGGTGAAATTAAAGGCAGTGTTCATACCGATAAAATAAACGAGAGCTTTGTTCTATCCTATTCCAGGTATGATAATTACGCAATAGTCTGGACCAAGAAGATTATGGAAGTGCCGGACCTGAATATTAAAAAGAGAGAATCATGATAACGGAAATTCTCAGCAAAAAGAAAAAAATAGGTCTTTTACTTGACCCTGACAATGCACAAGAAGAATCACTGATTAATATACTTAAAATTGCTGAGCAATATAAGGCTGATTTTATTTTTGCCGGTGGAAGCATTACTTTTAATAATATAGATATTCTTATTGATCTTATCAAACGAGAGTGCTCAATTCCGGTAGTACTTTTTCCCGGAAACCTTCTGCAACTTTCGCACAAAGCAGATGCTATCCTTTTACTTTCCCTTATATCGGGACGCAATCCTGAATTGCTTATCGGAAATCATGTTATTGCTGCTCCATATCTTAAAGATGTCAGGTCTAAAGTGTTACCTGTGGGTTATATTCTTATAAGCTGCGGATCAAAAACATCGGTTGAGTATATCAGCCAGACAGAAGCAATTCCTTCCGACAAGAAAGATATTGTTGTTGCAACAGCCATGGCCGGTGAGATGCTTGGACTTAAAATGATCTATCTAGAGGCCGGAAGCGGAGCTTCAGGCAATGTACCTCTTGATATTATCAGATCTGTAAAAGAAAACATAACAATACCAATCGCTGTTGGCGGAGGCATTAAAACCAAAGAGCAGATAAGGGATATCTATAATGCAGGGGCTGACCTTCTTATCATTGGAAACGGATGTGAGAAAAGACCGGAACTTCTTATAGATGCTTGTGAAATAAGAGATGGATACGTGTAGCGACAAACCATTGCATATCTCTACCTGAATAATTCGGTTATAGGTTGTCCGGTACACGCATTTGGATAGGGAATCTTACAAAGGGACGATAATGTAGCGGCAATATCTGCCATATTCACCTTTCTTGTAACAGATTCCCTGTTAACAGTCCATCCGTACCATATTAAAGGAACATGAGAATCGCATTCATAAGGAGAGTTATGATTTGTAACAAATTCTCCCTCCTTCTCCACCCAACCCGGATTTAGCGTAATTATAACATCACCTGATCGCTGCGGATTAAAATTGTTCATAATCCTCCTGAGATTTCCATTACTGAAATCATTGGCTTCAAAAGCGGAATATGGGTATGCAGAAGCAACTCCGGAGAACTGAACAAGAAAACGGGCTACCTTCTTCTGAACCTCATCCAGTGGAAGTCTTGCATCCTCAATAAGTGTCCTGTTAAGATATACCTGCCTTTCGGAATAGCCCTTAACCCAGTCGCCTTCACCATAAACCGCATTCATATAACTCCTTAGCAGCTGAACAGCCTGGTTCTGTCTGAAATAGCCCGAGGGAATACGATTTCGTTCAAGTACTGATGGTATTTCGGAAATGCCATGTGAGGAAGTAAAATAGATAAGAACATTCCTTTTACCGATACTGTCATTCAGATAAGTAAGAAGATACCTTATCTCATCATCGAGACGAAGAATTGCGTCGCCCATTTCAACCGATGATGGACCGAAACGGTGACCAATATTGTCAGTTGCAGAATAACAAATCGACAAATAATCTGTTACATCATCCCTCCCAAGCTTTTCCTGTTCAATTAACCTTAATGCAAAGCTTGTTGTAAGAGAATTTGCAAATGGAGTCTCTCTAAGCAGTGAATAGGTTTCCTTTGGCCCGGTAATCTCTTTAGATCTGATCTTCTTCAGATCATATGGAAAGTAATTGACTGATCTGAAACCGGCTTCGTATTTATTTGAATCGGGAAGGCAATCTGCATACATCTTACCCGATTTGAAAGGTTCCCAGGTGCCAGTAAGGTATGACTCGGCGCTATTAATATCATTAAAATCTGTAACCCATCCGGGGAGTGAATCAATATAATAGGTACTTGACATCCATGTGCCTGTGGTGTTATCAAACCAGAATGCAGCATCAGCAGCATGCCCTGCAGAGAGAATAGAGGAACTCTCTTTTATTCCCACACTGAAAACTTTTGCCTGTCGATTTGTCGCCATCTTGAGTTCATCGGAAAATGTTGATGACTGGAGGCTTGTTGGTGAGTGCAGCCCTGACTCAAAGCTTCCTCCAACAGGATTTACAACAGCATCTTTGGTGGCATAAATAAGCTCATTCTTCAACGGAACATACCAGCTGTCGGAAGGTATTCCATGATATGATGGTTCTGCTCCGGTTGCAATTGTTGCATGACCAGGCGCCGACTGTGTAAGCATGTATTCGAAAGAAGCATTCTTAAAATAGGAACCTTCATTTATTAATCTCTTAATACCGTTATCCCCAAACCTGTCCCTGTAACGTTCAATATGATCGTAACGCAACTGTTCAACAATAATACCAATAACCAGACGCGGTTTTTCAGGCGGCAGATATGCACCCTGCCCTGATAAACCGTCAAAAAAAGAGATCAGCAGAATAAAGATGACTGATCCTCTATGCAACACTTTCCAATTCTTCATATCTGTTCTGTACAAAACGCTCAAAAAGTTTCCTAATCTTCGCACGGTAAGGTGCAAAAATACTTTTTTTAATTACAGTACCAAATGTTCAGTTATTTCACTCGAACAAACTTTCCCATAGATAAGGCCCCGGTTACATCGTCTTTGAATATTATAATGTAACTACCGGCTGAAAGAGCTGATGCATCAATAAAAAGACGTCCACCTTCCGAATAAAATTTATTAAATTCTCTTAAAAGTTTTCCGGAGACAGATGAAATCTTAACATTTATATATCCGGAAAATCCTTTTGGAAGTATAACATTAATCAGTCCGGTAGTGGGATTCGGAAAAATGACCGGAGGATCTGAAAGAGAAATTTCAATATCATTCAAATCAGGTTGCAGATCTACAAGCATATCTGTCTTCTGGCCGGAAAACACAGTTACATCATTGATAATCTTGCTATTATAGCCTGGAGAAGAAACAAGTATGTTGTAAGAACCTGGTTCAAGCATTCTTACGAATGCCCCATATAAAGAATCTGAATAAACATGTGAACTGTCAATATCATGACCGTATATATATACTCTTGCATGAACAGGAGTATAGTCTGTGGAATCTCTTACGAGACCATGTATACCATACAATGCGTTTTCAAGATAATCAAGCAACGAGCTGTGATTATAAAGCCAGAGAAGCCCAAGTTGAGCAGCCGGAGTTACCTTTATTCTATCCAGTTCGATAGTCACCTCCCTTCCCTGTAACTGCCAGGTCACAAAATCCTGCCTCCCTCCCCAAATCTCGTACCAATCGTATCCTCTTGTTACACCATTTGATAAATCGGTCATATACCCTGTTTCTGAATAGTAATGAACTGTATCAGCATAAGCTCTGCTAATATTCAGAAACCATGAATCGTCAGCATGAAGGTTCGACCGGAAAGTAGAATACTGCAGGTCCCACGGATAATTAACTACTTCTGCCCCACTATGAAAATTAGCGGAAATCACGAATTTGTGTTTCCGCATGAACTTAATCATATCAATATTTTCTTTTGGGACAATTATTGAAGGATCCATTGGGTCCGGGAAAGTCCTGTTAAGATTAAACCCATTTGCATTATTCCTGACAGGGTTAGTAATAGTATTGCCCGTAAGGTAGGTGCCGTCGGGATTTGCCAGAGGATTTATATAGATCTGAAGATTATCTACAAGGTTCCTAACTCTTGGAGAAGTATCGTAATTCTTAAGAAGGTAGTCGATAAGCCTAAGCATAAGAACGAATCCCCCTGTTTCATCTCCATGCATGGTTGAAGTATAAAACACTTCCGGTTCATTTTCATTGGCTGCAACATTGTCAGATATCTTAACCGCAATAACAAGTTTGTTATAAACACTGGTGCCAATTGTATCAAGCCTGCACAGCGAAGGATACTGACTGACAAAGCTTCGCATAATGGAATCATACTGTGTATATGAAGGGTAACTCTCCCACTCCATTGCCTGCTTCACATCAGAGGCTGTAAGAAGTCCTTTGTCGCCCTTAACCTCAACAATCTCATATTCAATACCATGCTTAAGAAACCAATCAATGTCTCCAGGTGAGAGTGTGATGAAGAGTTTTTTATTTTTCAACGAATATACAGAGAGATGCCTGCTCAGGTAATTGGCTTGCTCCCTTGAAGTGAACAGTATTGATATATCTGCCTGTCCATATTGGAATATTATTTCACGGAGTTTTGCATCCTTCCCTATCTCCTGAGAAAATATCCCTGAAGAGAGCAGTAGAAGAAACAACATCAATATAGGAATCTCCCTTCTCATAAATATTCTTACACATTGAACCTGATATGAAGGATATCTCCATCTTCTACTATGTAGCTTTTACCTTCTACATAAAACTTCCCGGCATCTTTGCATGCGTGCTCAGATCCAAGTGTTACAAAGTCATTAAACTTCATTACCTCAGCCCTTATAAATCCGCGTTCAAGATCGCTATGTATCACACCGGCAGCCTGAGGTGCTGTCATTCCTGTCTTTATAGTCCATGCCCTGATCTCCATAGGACCTACTGTGAAGAATGTCTGAAGATTAAGCATCTTATAAGCTGCCCTGACAAGTTTATCAACGCCAGGCTCTTCGAGACCTGCATCCTTAAGGAAAGCCATCCTGTCATCAGTACTTTCCAGTTCAGCAATCTCAGCCTCAATGGCTCCTGCAATAACAAGAATCTCAGCATCTTTACCTTTGAGGAATTCTTTAATTCTCTCAACGTGCTTGTTGCCTTTAACAGCCGATTTTTCATCCACATTGCATACATACATCACCGGTTTCATTGTAAGCAGGAAAAGATCATCAACATATTTCCTTTCATCAACTTTAACCAATAAGGTCCGCGCATTATTGAATCCTTCAATATGCTCTCTGTACCGGTTTAATACTTCAGCGCCATGCTTAGCATCTTTATCGCCTGACCTTGAAGCCCTTTCCAGACGTTCGATTTTCTTCTCCACCGACTCAAGGTCTTTAACCTGAAGTTCAAGGTCAATTGTCTCAAGGTCCCTTACAGGATCAACAGATCCATCGATGTGTGGAAGGGAATCATCGTCAAAGCATCTCAGAACATGAATAAGTGCATCTGTATTCCTTATATCGCCCAGAAATTTGTTCCCGACACCTTCACCCTTGTTTGAACCTTTTGCAAGTCCCGGAATATCAACTATTTCAACAGTAGTCGGAACTATCCTGTCGGTAACCTGATGTTTTTCAAGCTCATACAGACGAGGATCAGGCACCTGAACCACTCCCATATTTGATTTGGTAGCGCTGAATGCATAAGCATTGGTCTCGCCTTTTGTATTTGAGATACAATTGAATATTGTTGTCTTTCCTACATTTGTAATTCCTATTATTCCACACTGTAGAGCCATCAGATTCTGAAATTATTAATAATCGTATAAAACTATTACAATTCCGTTGATTTATCAAGATTTAAGTTTGGAGTGCCTAAAGTACTTAAAGTACTTAAAGTTTGTAGAGATGTAAAGTGGATTCAGAACAAAATTCATTTCCTTCAACAATCCCAAACTCGAGCTCCCTTCATACTTTAGCTCACTTTAAGTACTTTTTTTATAGCTACCTTTAAACCTTTGACCACTTATTCAGTCTATAAAACAAAACAGATTAATATTAATCACAACGAAGACATATCTGAATTAATCAGGAAAGATCTGAACAAAGGATTCAGGCTGATGGTTGAAAAGTACAGTTCAAGACTGTACTGGCATATACGTCGACTTGTCATACTTCATGAGGATGCTGATGATGCTCTTCAGAATACATTTATGAATGCATGGAGAAGCATTGGAGAATTCCGTAATGAGAGTGCTCTTTACACCTGGTTATATACTATTGCAACGAATGAGGCACTGACAGTGATCAATAAACGGAAGAGAAACAGTGCAGTTTCAATTGATGATCTTGGAAGCTACTTCGAGAATTCACATGAAGGAAGCACATGGTTCGACGGTAATGAAGCTGAGGTAAAACTACAGAATGCCATCCTTCAGCTTCCTGAAAAACAAAGAATTGTATTTAACCTTAAATATTTTGATGAGATGACCTATGAGGATATGTCAAAAATTCTTGGCACTTCAGAAGGTGCACTTAAGGCATCATATCATCATGCTGTAAAAAAAATAAAAAAAATAGTCGGTGGTAATTAAACCATCATTATATTAAACCATCTAATAAAAAGATGAAGAATATTGACCAGATACCAGGTAAAAATCCATTCAAAGTTCCTGAAAACTACTTTAAGGAAGTTAATAGCAAAATTATATCAGTAACTACAGGCGAAACAGACATGCCAGTCAGGAATGGGCTTTACAGGAAAATCAGGCCATATCTCCTTGCAGCAGCTACAGTTACAGGTTTTATTATAATCAGTTATGTTGCTGCCAAAATAATCACCAACCACAGAAAGGTACCGGAAACTATCTTTGCCCAGACAATGACTATGCCATATATCAATGATATAGATATTTATTCGATTGAAGAGAGTATTGAAAATCTTGATCTTACAGATGGGCTGCAGGGTATTAAGAATGCAGATATAGTTGATTATCTCATGCACGAGAATATTGAAGCAGATGCTATTATTGAAATGTTATAATATATTACCATGAAGAATTTTACTATAGTACTGATAATGACTTTACTTCCCCTTACAGCAATAAAAGCTCAGAATCCTAACAGAGAGAAGCTCGATGCCTACAGGATAGGTTTCTTCACAAAAAAAATGAACCTTACTGCTGAAGAAGCGGAAAAATTCTGGCCTGTCTATAATGATTTCCAGAAGCAGAGGAATGAGCTGCAGAAAGAAAAAATAAATAATATCAGGGATTTCAATCAGAATGAAGGCACACTTAGCGATAAAGAACTTACTGAAATTGGCGACAACCTGATAAATACTTTTTCAAAAGAATCTGAATTGGCTCAGATATTTCATAAAAAGCTGAAGGAATTACTGCCACCAGCCAAGGTAATCAGGTATTACCAGGCTGAAAATCAATGGAAAGCACAACTTCTTAACCAATTACAGGAGAACCGTCCTGCACAGCGTCCAAATCAAAGGTTCTGATAAATTCAACAGAACGGGCTATTTCATCATACATAAGCTTATCATCCTTAATAAAAGGAACTCTTTTTCGGTATGCTGAAACAATCTCCTCAATGAAATCTGATGATTTCAATGGTCTTCTGAAGTCGAGAGCCTGAACAGCAGTAAAAAGCTCAATTGCCAGAAGCTTTGTAAGGTTATCAGCTACCCTGAGGAGTCGGGTTGCTCCATTGGCCCCCATACTTACATGATCTTCCTGCTCATTTGATGATGGAATAGAATCGATCGATGTGGGTGTACTAAGTTGCTTGTTCTGGCTTACTATAGAAGCTGCTGTATACTGAGGGATCATGAATCCGCTGTTAAGCCCCGGATTGGCAACAAGGAATTCCGGAAGGTCCCTCTGCCCTGCAATGAGTCGATAAACCCTTCGCTCAGAGATACTTCCAAGCTCCGATAATGCTATTGCCAGATAATCAAAGATTAGTGCAAGCGGTTGCCCATGAAAATTTCCACCTGAAACGATCAGATCTTCGTCAGGAAAGATGGTGGGATTATCCGTAACTGAATTTATCTCCGTCAATATTACAGACTTGGAATGGCTGATAGCATCCTTGCTGGCTCCATGAACCTGTGGTATACATCTGAAAGAGTAAGGATCCTGTACATGTGGCTTATATCTTGAAATAAGCTGGCTTCCATCGAGCATCTTCCTGAAAAACCGGGCTGTTTCAACTTGTCCCCTGTGAGGCCTGATGGCATGAACACTTTCAAAAAACGGATCGGGACGACCATCATATGCTTCCAGTGAGATAGCAGAAATAATGTCGGAAAAAGCTGATAAACGTTCGGCCAGGGCAATAATATATACACCATAAGCGCTCATGAACTGTGTTCCGTTGAGAAGGGCCAGTCCCTCCTTTGACTGAAGCTCAACAGGTTTCCACCCGAATTTTTTCAGGATCACCCCGGACTTATATGTTTTGCCTTTGAAAACCACCTCTCCTTCGCCAAGAAGAGGAAGAAAAAGATGTGCCAATGGGGCAAGATCCCCGGATGCACCAAGCGATCCCTGTTCATATACCACAGGTGATATACCTTCATTAAAAAAGTCAATAAGCCTCTGAACTGTAATAACCTGCACACCTGAAACACCCTTACTCAGAGCGATCACCTTCAGAAGGAGCATTAGCCTGACAATATCATCCACAACAACCGGCCCAGTACCACAGGCATGCGACTTAACAAGGTTTTCCTGTAACCTGTTGAGCTGATCCCTGCTGATAGTTATATTATATAGTGATCCGAATCCTGTTGTAATACCATAAATTGGAGCAGTACTTTTTTCAAGCTTGTCATCGAGATATTTTCTGCAATTATTTATCAGATCAACAGATTTGGAAGAGAGAGTAAGATGTTTCTCTTTTTTAAGAATGTCAAGCAGATCCTCTATAGTTATATTATCGGGTGATATCTTATAGTTCATGTATGATCAATTATTTTTCCTGAAATTGTTCCCGGCATAATCCCCCAGTTTGTCTAAGGATATCTTCTCCTGGACTCCGGTTGCCATATTCTTTATAGTCAATGAATTATTTCTGACTTCATCTTCCCCTGCAATGATTATCCATGGTATTTTTTTTGAATCGGCATATGACATCTGTTTTTTAAGCTTAACCGGATCGGGGTAAAACTCGGCATTTATTGAGAGTTTTCTGAGTTTCTCAACTAAGGCAAGGGAATAAGATGTCTCTTCAATGCCGAAATTCAAAATCAGGATCTCGGTAGATGAAACCTGCAATTCTCCAAACAGATCGAGTTGCTTCAGCACATCATAAATCCTGTCGGCGCCAAATGAAACACCTACTCCTGATACACCATCCATGCCAAAAACACCGGCGAGATTATCATAACGTCCTCCTCCGCAAATACTTCCTATTGAAACATCAGCTGATTTAACTTCGATAATAGCGCCTGTATAATAGTTTAGTCCTCTGGCCAGAGTGAGGTCAAGCTCAACTTTTCCAAGCATCTCCACATTTCCGATGTACCCAAAAAGCAACCTCATTTCTTCAACTCCTTTTAGTCCGGCGGGTGATTCCGAAAGTATCTTTTCAAGCTGAGAGAGCTTTTCTCCATTATCTCCTTTTAGAACAAGCACAGGCTGGAGTTTCTTTAAGGCTTCACCTGATACTCCCTTTTCTCTTAACTCGTCATTCACTGCATCAATACCTATTTTCTCAAGCTTGTCAATTGCAACAGTAATGTCTGTTATCCTACTGCCCTCGCCTATGTATTCAGCAATTCCGGAGAGTATCTTCCGGTTATTTATTTTAATGACAATAGAAATCCTAAGCTTTGAGAAGATATCATCAATAATTCTCAGCAGTTCATATTCATTCAGAAGAGAATCGCTGCCAATAACGTCAACGTCACACTGAAAAAACTCACGGTATCTTCCTTTCTGAGGTCTGTCGGCTCTCCATACAGGCTGTATCTGGTACCTTTTAAATGGAAACACTATTTCATCTCGATGCTGAACCACATAACGTGCAAAAGGAACGGTAAGATCATATCTCAATCCCTTTTCACAAATCTTTGAGGAAAGTTTCCCTGTCTCGCGGTTAACTAAATCTTCATCGCCAACAGATGATAAAAAATCTCCTGAATTAAGTATCCTGAAAAGAAGCTTATCTCCCTCATCACCGTATTTTCCAAGGAGCGAAGAGAGGTTTTCCATGGCAGGAGTTTCAATTGGCTGATAACCATAGAGTCTGAAAACCTGCCTGATGGTATCGAAGATATACTCGCGCCTCTGCATCTCTTCGGTTGAAAAATCCCTTGTTCCCTTGGGTATAGATGGTTTTGAGGACATAATTTATTTTGTTAATACAAAAGATAAAATTGAAAAGACAAAAGTAAGAAAAAAGCTTTAAAGGCTTTAAAGGCAATAAGGGCTTTATATGCATTTAAATAAAAAAGGCTGCAGGGACATTTGAATATCCACTACAACCTCTATAGCCTTTATAGCCTCTTAAGCCTTCCCCTTAGTACTTCTCGGGCACATAAGTTTGCTCATTAACAGGAGGCCTCACGTATGCCGTATCATGCTTTAAAGGAGGTAACTTAAACGGTTTTGGTGTAAGATCCTCATACGGGATCAGTGAAAGAAGATGGGTTATGCAATTAAGCCTTGCCCTTTTTTTGTCATCAGCGTGCACAACATACCAGGGAGTCACTTTTGTATCAGTATATGCAAACATCCTGTCTTTCGCCATGGAGTAATCGACCCACTTGTCGCGCGATTCGATATCCATAGGGCTGATCTTCCACCTCTTCGTAGGATCTTTTATCCTGTCCTGGAATCGTTTTTCCTGTTCATGGTCACTAACAGAGAACCAGTATTTTACGAGGATAATATCAGATCTTATAAGCATCTTTTCATATTCAGGGCACGCTCTCAGGAATTCCTCATATTCATCGTTTGTGCAGAAACCCATAACTTTCTCAACTCCTGCCCTGTTATACCAGCTTCTGTCGAAAAGAACGATGTCACCTCCGGCAGGAAGATGCGGAACATATCGCTGAAAATACCATTGTGTTTTCTCCTTTTCAGTAGGAGTTCCAAGAGCTACAACTCTACATATACGAGGATTCAGGCATCCGGATATTGTTTTAATAACTCCCCCTTTACCTGCAGCGTCTCTGCCTTCAAAAATAACTACAACCTTGAGTTTTTTGGCTTTTACCCATTCCTGCAGCTTGATTAGTTCAATTTCCAGTTCTCCTAATAACTCTTCATATTTCTTTTTATCAAGCTTCTTTTTCTTTTTGGGCTCTATATCATGATAAAGTGCATCATCATTTTTATCCACAGCTTTATGACTGGCTTTCTTTTTCCCCTTATCCATATCAGTATTTTTTCCCATGGCGACAAGTTTTATAATTTAAAGGAAATTTAGAAAAAAAAAGTGATATAAGGAAATAATTGATGATAATAAAGGAGGAGGCTGTCTTCTATTGTATGAACGGTATTGAAAGCGGATATCTGAAAAGTTCACCTTTTGGCGCTTTGACGCTTGCAATAATGATACAGATTACCTTCAGCAAGCTCAATACAGCAATTATTGGAATACCTATTACTATGAATACAAGAGGTATGGCCAAAACCATATAAAGCAAAATAGACAACTGAAAATTAAGAGCATTTCTTCCGTTCAGATTAATCCATTCAGATTCGTCCTTGCGCGATAACCAGCAGATAAGCGGACCAATAATTCCACCAAAGGGGAAAAAGAAAGCTGCAAATGCTGACAAGTGACAAAGCATAGACCAGTTTCTTTCAGTTTCAGATAAAATTCTATTCTCTTCCATGGCTTCTACCCTATTAATAAGTATTTTATTTTCCCCATGGCAATCCACTTCGTAAGGAAGCAAATCTATGCTTCACAATCCAGCGGGATACCTTAGTTATCTAAAAGACGCTTCAAACTCGCTGATGCTGCATGAAAGCTATTTAGATAACCTTTTTAGATCATCAGCAAGCAGGCCGTTGGGATCAGAATCTTTTATTTTATGCTGATGGTAATAATACATATCTGAATCGTCAGTACCTATAAGCATCTTAAAGCAGAGCCCTGCATTCTTCTCTTCACGCGGACCAACCTTATGAAGAATAAGTGTATTGGGAGTTTTTTCCTGTATTGCCTTAAAAATTTCCTCTTCACTCACTATTTTAACATCGTATGGATAAATAGCCTTAATCTTGTCAATAGTTGAGATTTCAGGTGCCAGATCTTCTTCTTTTATAAGAATGGTCCTGGTTCTTACCTTGGGTATGTTATCATTATAATATTTAAGGTATTTCCTTCCGGTAAGAGAGGGGTCGTCACTGATCATCTGGGCATGCTTCTGCATAAACTGAAGGATAGCTCCGAACTTATAGTTATACTCATAATCATCCTCACCTGCAAACGATAACGGGATAGCACAAATCTCAGGAAGCTCACCGAGCTTACTTACATTCTTCCCCTGCAGAAGGTTAAGGAAATTATAAAGTGTATTGGCTTTATCCTTTTCATAGTTAGTCTGAGTCAGGACAATAAAGGAATAGGCAGGATCGCGACGCATCTTGTTGAATTCCTGGACAGTAATCAGCTGGTAAGGAGTAAGTGTCCAATATTTTTTTACAGCTTCCTTAATGAATACATTATATGAGGAGAACTGATCCTGTTCAAGAACAACGCATGTCTTTGAAGCCATAAATTGCTTGATCTCATCTTTATTTGGGAATGGTGCCTGCCCGCTTAAGAGCATCGTGGAAAAAAGCAGAAGTACTGCAGATAATTTTGTTTTCATAGTTATAGTATTAATCAACAGGGACATAAAGTGGATTTTTTTCGTTGTATTTTCTGATATAAACAAACATAAGATTCTTTTTTTTACCTCGCGATAACCGGACATACTCTTCATAAATTTCAGGATCTTTCATAAGAAGCAGCTCTGTGTTATCAACATCAAATTCCATTACCTTACCTGTTTCCCAGTCTATTATAAACTGTCGTAATTCAGTTCGTGTAGGTGT
>Ga0307377_10000575_pt1 | contig 48094 bp, 52 predicted proteins | sample TR3MG_FD_202535 | JGI IMG/M metagenome (GOLD analysis project Ga0307377, IMG submission 202535) | Soil microbial communities from Risofladan, Vaasa, Finland - TR-3 | ecosystem: Environmental > Terrestrial > Soil > Coastal area > Acid sulfate soil | place: Finland: Risofladan, Vaasa | collected...
ATCATTGTCGGAAGATGAAGACTCTAAACTCCTCGAACGTCTGAATGAGATCAATGCTCAGATGGAATACTTTGCTGTTCGTTACAACAAATCCAAGCAGTTTCAGAAAAGGATAAAAGCTGCCTCAGATGAAACGGGAGTGTCGCTGGGCAGTCTTATCCAAGTCACTGGACAGGCAATGCAGGATGTCCCTAGTCTTGATGTCCCTAGTCCAGAAGGATCTGGGACGAAGGGACTGAAGCAGGGGGCAAGGCAATTCGGTGGAGATCTCAGGAGTTCTCTCATCAACCAGGGCTTAGGCCCACTTGCACCCCTCGGACACCTCGCCTGGAACACTTTCTCTGGAATAAGGCAGAACAGACGGGAAAAGAAGATTCGTACCGCTAGAAACGATTATTGGGCCAGATATGGCACTTCTGGGATGGGAATTGACCCTGCTGGAGCTGAGTTTGCTGGAGAGGGAAGAGGACAAACAAGGCCCATTGGGGACATATTTACGCCCCCTGGAGGAGTGAGAGCCCCCACAAGGCAAGAAAGAGAAGAAAATACGATCTCTGGGTTCTTTGGTAGAGAAGCATTTAAAAAGGCATGGACGAAGGACATCCACACATTCCTTAAGAAAATTTCAGAAAGTGTCGGTAAATTTGGTGGTGGCGGTGGTGGAGCTGGTGCAGGATTTTTGGGAGGGATGATGGGGGGAAGATTTTTGGCATGGCTTCCGAGAATTATTCCGTTCATTCTTCCCGTTATTGGGGTTCTCGCTGCTGCTCTTGGCAGCGTAATGCTTGGATCGTGGATTGATAAAAGGCTCCAGGGTACTTCGGCAGGAGGTGCAGTTCAGAAAGGGTTCGATGTCATGGCTGCAGGGGCATCGGTTGTCGGTGATGGAACAGCTTTCGGCACATCGATAAGCAATATTGCATTAGGGGGAGCGACAGGAGCTGGTGCTTCCCTTGTTTCAAGGAGGAATATCGTTAAGACCGCTGAACAGATTGGATTATCAGGGGTTGTTGGAATCGGGGGAATGGTCGGCTCTCTTGTGGAGCAGATTAGCCAATCATTGAAAGGAATTGGGGATGTTGTTTCGGGAGCAATGAACACCGCTGTCGTTTCAAAATCTCCTGCTATTTCTCCATATAAAGCTGCAGATCCATTGATTGATCGGCAGAACAGGAGCGATTAGATATGGGAATAATGGGATTCATAAATCAAGCGGTTGGATCAGTCGTGAGTGCAGGTGTAGGCGCAGCTAAGAGATCAGTCAGCACTGGGATCAGCACAGCATACAGCAATGTCGTTGGGGCAGGGCAAGCATACGTCAGCCGAGCTATTTCACAAGGAACTCAATATTTGGCTTCAACGATTTCTGGCGGAGTCACGGGAATTGTCGGCCAGACCGCTGCTCGATACATCACGGATCCATTCATTTATGGTGCGCTTGGAGCAACCCAAAACACTTTATCAAACTCATTAAATAGATTTGCAAACGGCGTAATCAATTACCCCTATGCCCAGCAGATCGTCCAGACTCCAGGGTTATCGAATCAAACAGGGCGGTATGTTTTCAGCAAGCCACAAGTCACAAGTTACTTGCGGTTCAACGAGTTAGAGTATTCTGGGTATACCCCAGACGTGGCTGGAGCTGCTGCTCCAGAGTACATAATTACGATCCGAAACACGAAGAACTGGGTCGTCAGGGGCACGATGCAGGAGGCTTTTTCGATGTCGGCCAACTCAACCTGGGTGCCGATTGTTCCGACTGGAATTGGCTCGCTGGTGAACTGGGCTACCCAGCTCGCATCGGAGAAGGCCATTGTTGGGAAGTGGGCGACTCGACGTATTTGGACAGGGACGACACCGATCACAATGCGAGTGAATTTGAAATTCAATGCTGTCTTCAATGCCTATAACGAGGTCGTGAGACCTTGCTTGAGGCTTCAGCAGATGGCACTGCCCTCGATTCCGTATCGGAATGGGGAGCCTGGATTTGAGCAATATATTCCGCTTGTGAATCCTCCTGGGCCGTCATTCTCGAAAGAGCTGGATGGGATTCGGTCAGGAATCAGCGGTTTTGTTCCTGGCGGAGCGAGAGACATTTTTGTCGGCAAGGGCGATTACATTGAAATCAAGATTGGAAGATTTCTCAGGTTGAAGAACATCATCATTAAGGACGTAACGGTTTCCTATGATCCGAAGATGACAATGAGTGGTCATCCGATCAGCTCTCAGGTAAGCGTTATTTTCCAGACATATGAAATGATGACGGTTGAGGATCTCGAAGCAGCCCACGAGGAGAAGGGGTAAGCAATGGATAGAACAGCTTTTTATAAGAAAGCGACTGTAATTGATGGAGTGACTGGTTTGCCCATTGAGGAATTCGACTTCCTTCATAACTCGCTTTCAAACTTTGTAATGAATTATCAGCCGAATTATTTCCAGGTCTCAGAAGCAGAGATTGTTCGTCCCGATATGATCAGCTTTAAGAATTACGGGACGGTGGCTTACTGGTGGCTGATCTGTTATGCGAATGATATTCACGATGTAACGGTGGATATATATTTGGGTCAACTTTTAGTAATTCCCAATATATTGGATATTTATGACTTCTTTAAAAAGTGGAAGGTTACTCGATGACAGTAGGCATTGCTGGTGATTATGTATTGAGGATGAAGCTAGGGAACAATGATCTTCCTTTGGCTTTTTCTGCAATGCACGATTTCTCCATTATTCAGGATTTCAATCGGCTGCTGCCATACTATCAGTTTCAGGCTGCAGATGCGTCAGGGTTGCTTACACACATTGCTCCATTTGACAAGAACGTGACGAAGCTCTCCTGTGAAATTGGAACGAGTGATGTCTCGAATATAAGAAACGCATTCACGTTTAAAACATACAGAAGATTCCCAGAGATGATTAACGCTGCAGCAACGAATTTTGATTCGCAGGGTCTTCTTGATATCCCTAACCTTTTCAATCCATCTCGCTGTAGGGCAATGCAGGGGACGATTTATGATGCGCTTGCTTCAATTGCAGTCAATGAATTGCTCATAGACAAGCTCGACATCAGTAATCAGTTGCAGGTGGATAGAACTCTTATTCAACCGAATTGGAGTAATGCGGAGCTTTTTAAGTATCTCAAGAGAACGCTGGGGGATAACGGTGGATATTCTTATTACCCGTACATTTATGTCAAGGACAGCCAATACGTTTTCGCAATGAAGAGTCTTGAGGATATGTGTTCGCAGGATCCAGTATATAAATTTATCGTCAATGATGAGCCCTATCAGGATTATCTTCCTGTTTTGGATTACGCCATTTTTGATAACTACAACGTCCTCGGAATAAAGGGGATCAAGACGCAGCAGTTCGGGTACTTCGATTGGCACAATAGTCAGTGGGTTGAATCCATTGATAGTTATCAAGACTTTCTTTCCTTATCGGATTACATTTCATATGACTATGAAGATCAAGCTGACAGCGAACCAATTTACGACACAGGCCGAACCAACGACTTCACACGAACCTTCCTCGGAAGAGAGCGTGGAGAATATTACAGGCGTATCAATTCATTGGTGAAGATGTGGATTCAAACTCCAGCAGGATTACCGAATCTTGTCCCAGGAGAAGTCGTGAAGGTTCTCTTCGCTGATGGATTGTCGTCAGGGGATCTTGCGACGTATCAGTATTCGGGGTACTGGCTTGTTGAAAGAGTTTGTCATTCATTTGGAAAGACATTTTTTACGAAGATGCTTCTTACGAGAGCAGGTATCGACACGGATCAATATACATCGGCGATGCGTCCTCTTAGGAGAAAATTATAATGGATCCACAGAGAGAAGATCCAACGAGATTTTACGGGATGTATCGGGGACTGATCATTAACAACAACGATGAATATTATGCAGGTCGTTGTCAGATCCAAGTCTATCCGATGTTTACCGAGATGGATCCGCTGCTTCTTCCGTGGGCAGTTCCAGCGATGCCTTTGTCGGCAGGTGCAGGAGCTGGCTTCGGAACTTTTAAGGTTCCTGAAATCGATACATTTGTATTTGTGTTCTTTGAAAACGGAGACCCTTATCAGCCCGTTTACTTTGCGGAAGCGCAGACGGCTGCAATGGGTATACCGCAGGAAGCCTATACGAATTATCCGTATCGGAGAGTGGTGAAGAGTCCTTCTGGAATCACGACAACGATTGACGACATTGCAGTCGAAGCAATCATCGATCATCCAGCAGGGACACGAATTATTATTACTGCGACAGGGCAAGTGAATGTTTATTCAGCCGATGGGATTTTGATGACGGCAATGTCTGATATTAAGCTCGATGCCCAAAAGAATGTTACGATCAATGCAGGAGAGGATATTGATGCAGACGCACTTCTCAATGTTACGATTCACGGACTCAATGTGACGGTGAATGCAGATCTAAAAGCACAAGTAAATTGCAGGGATGCAGTAGTAGATGCTCAAAAAGACGTGAATGTGACTGCAGGAGCAACGGCAGAAGTGGTTTGTCAGAACGCAGAAGTAAAGGCAGCGGTTGATGCCTATATTGAGGGTGGAGCATTCGTTATTATTCAAGGCGGTATCGTCTCAATTAACCCAACGGCGGTTGCGTAATGCCTTTATATACAAAGAAAAACTGGGCGAAGGGATACACATCGGATTACATCGATGAGTTCGCAACAGTTGTTGAGATCCAGCTTGGACACACGTTGCCATTCGATGGATCATTTCCTCTTGTTATCTGGGATCAAGCGAGTTATCCAGATCCAGGTGATGATCCAAACAGAGAAATTATTGTTGCTTCGTTTGTGGGTCAAGGAAGTGGCGGAGGAGATCTTTACGCCATTGTAAGAGGCACAGACGACACCTCGGCGAATCAGCATGGAAGCGGATCAAGGGTTGCTCTTAACATTACGGCTGGAATTGGGTATGCGGATTTAGGGATTGTCGGGACACAGGAGGTTGATGAGAGTGACCTTGCAGATACGACCGCACTGGTCTATGACGTGCTCTTTAAGAAACTCCGATACAAACCCATAATGGTTGGGTTTTACGACAATGATTTGAATTTATATTTGATGCTTGGTGCATCGAATCTGAATATGTATAACGTCGAATTCATTGCGGTCGTGGAGTATGTGAAACTTCAGGTCGTAATGATTGACGTGTACGAGGAGACATTCGTTTGGGAGAATTTGGATCTCAGTTTGGATCTCCTGAATGTGGATGTGGGTGAGATCATCTCTGTAATTGAAACAGTGGATTGTCAAGTAGTTCAGATTGGAGTGAGTGATGATCTTGTGGTTTCAGAGGATATTCAAATTGTTTTGGATGTCTTGAGTATCGACGTAAATGATTTAATTTTCGTAATTGAAACAGTGGATTTCTCAGGTGGTGAGTTCAGTATTGGAGACAATGTTGGCATCGCCGAGAATATTCAACTGGATCTGTCTTTAGAGTTCGGTGTGGCAGATCCAGTGAGTGTTGCGGAGGACTTTGCATATGCAGTGGTCTAACGCTTTAGGAACCAATACATCGAACACTGTAAATCAAGGAGGAAATAACGATGTCAACACAATATAGAGTACCAGTATTAGAGCATTTTCAATGGCAGCAACCCGTCATTGATATGTCTACAACGACACCGCCAGTCGGCCCGTCAAAGGGTGATCGGTATGTTGTTGCTGCAGGTGCAACGGGTGCGTGGAGTGGTCACGATGACGATGTTGCGTGGTATGACGGCGCAGCTTGGCAATTTGACACCCCCACGGACGGCTTCAGACTTTACAACGCTGATGACTCCAAATACTGGTCGTTTATCACCAGTTCTTGGCAGCTCGTCGGTGAAGGCGATATGTATAAGTCTGTCTATGATACCAACGATAACGGTATCGTGGATTCAGCCGAAGCCCTCGATGATGGTGTCTCAGGAAACTACACGACCGCTGCTCAAGTGGCTACTGCTGTTGCGAACTCTCACGTTCAAAATACTGACCAGTATTTGGATTTCGGGGGAGGGAGTCAAGTCTCGGCTGCTGAAGCAAAGGAAGCGTATGATCGTAGGGGAATTTTCGACACGGTTCTCAAGGTAATTTTGTTTAACCTGAACCCATAATCAACTGAATGATTTAGCGGTTTAGGAGAGAGCGATGTCAACACCCTACAAGGTTCCTGTAAGGGATTATTTCGAGTGGCAGACTAAGGTTCTGGATAAGGATCTTGGAACGCCACCCGTGTCTCCGACCAAAGGGGATCGTTATATTCTGCCGTCTGGTTCGACTGGTGCCTGGAGTGGCCACGATACCGAGATTGCGGAGTATAACGGTTCCTCTTGGGATTTCATTGTGCCGTTCACGTTCTTTACTGCGTGGGTGGAGGATGAAGAGGAGATGTATTACTGGAACGCTGTTTCTTGGAGCAGGGTCTTGCAAAAATCAGAAGAATATCAAAGGCGGTATGCTTTGTTGGTCGGGGGAGGAATGTAATGGCTTTACAAGAAAAACAACTTGGGCAGGCAAGACCAGCAGGGACATCACCTGTCAGTATTTATTCCCCTGGAGCAGGAGTGACCGCCATAATCAAGAACATCACGATCTGTAATTCGACAGGGGTTAAAACGCAATTCAGCATTTATCACGATGATGACGGGACAACTTACGATCAAACGACGGCGTTGTTTTTTACCGTTGATATCGAAAGGAATTCCACGATCACACTGCCAGCGTTTATGGCGATGAACGATGCAAGTGGAAATCTTGCGATTCAAACAGCTACGGCGAATGCTTTGACGTTTTCTGTTTATGGGGCGGAGGTAACGTAATGTTTCAGATTCCAGATTATCAAAGGATCACGGACGGCACAAACATAATGACGGTAGGGCTTCTCGATACTACGGGTATCGGGATCAATACCGTTAATCTTGGAGTGTACCGTGCAACTCCGCCGACTCTGACAGACGGGCAAGTCTATCCTCCACGGATTACGAAGAGTGGAAAGTTGGCGATTGAAGCAACTGTTTCCGACAATGAATCGCCGACGAAGTATCAGCTTAGAACAGATTTCGATGCGGTAGGGGATATTTTAAATACAAGCACCGATGTAGTTCTTCTCGCTGTGACAACAACGTCAGGTGTCTTGGATTTCATTGCTGTCTCAGGAGGCAATGCGAATTATGAAATTGCCATTGAGATTGATGGTACGGAACGTCTCAGAATTACGATGGCGGAGTTGGCTTCCATTGGATTAGGAAACGCCACAAACGTAGCTACTTGGGCTGAGACAGCGAATAAGAACTTTCGATATCATCCGAAAGATCCAGTCGGATTCACGACAGGATTCAGGATTTTGGCGAAGGCAACAGGAGCACCGCTTCCAACAGTAACGCATATGACGCTTTACAGAGAGAGGGTTTCATCGTAATGGCGACTACAGATAAAGATAAAGTTTTTACAGCACTTGAGATCAGAGATACCGCCAATCACGATTCCGTTGGCTCTATGACTGGCGAATTCACTGCGGAGACCATTGTTGTTCACAATAGCTTGAATCAAGATTGTGAACTCCAACTTCAAGGATCAGCGGATGACGGAGCAAACTGGATTGATATTGGGGATTCCTTCACTATTCCAGCAAACACAAATGATTATCAAACAGTAACGGATTACTTCTGTTGCTACAGACTCCAGGCTCAATGCAGTGTGGCTCCCACGACGGGATCTCTCACTTCGTGGATTCTGAAAACACACGGGAGTTAAAATGGCAGGATCATTAGATTCAATTAAAGGAAGCGTCCCAAAACAAGTATGCAGGTTCCTGAAGCTGACAGCTCCATTCACAGGGCCGAATATGCGTGATGATGTAAATGCGGTTCTGGCTGACGGCTGGAATTTGAACGGTATTTTTTTAATTGATGGTGATAATTGGGCGGTATTCACACGACCAAAGAGGCAAAAAGGATGAAGCAATATCTCTATAAGCCAATGAGGGACAAGGAGTATCCGAGGGCGCAGGACATCCTGACTGGAAGGACGTGGGACAAGACCTGCTACATTATTGGCGGAGGAGAATCTTTGAAGGGATTTGATTACTCGAAGCTGGATGGGAAATTTACGATTGGAATCAATCGTTCCATTGAGGTTTATGAATCCACGATTTGGTATGGAATGGATTGTCAGTTCCTCAAGATGGTTCAGGAAGGATTCATCAAAGCCGAAAAGTGGGAAAATTTTAAAGGCATTAAGATTTTCGCAAGACCCAATAACGGCTGGATCTTTGACGGAAATGTTTATCTTGTCGAGAATTCAGGGAAGGTTTCAGACAACATTGATGAAGGAATTGATCACGGAACAAATTCAGGATATGGAGCATTGATGCTGGCTGTCGCTCTTGGCTGCAAAAGCATTTTCCTCCTGGGATACGATATGACAGTGAAGGAAAGCCCGAACTGGCACGAGGGATATCCTCACCAGCAAAACCTAGAGATCCAAAAGAAAAGAGTCGGGAAATACATTGCTGGATTTGATAAGGCATTTTCAAGTCTGACTCGACTTGAGGTTTCAGTTTACAACTGCTGTCCCGACAGCAAGCTCGAATGCTTCCCGAAGGTTGGGATTGATGGAGCGTTTTCTGTGGCAGAGAAAGATCTCGCCCCAGTACCAGAAGAATCTGAATTTAGTGATATGTATTATTAGGAGAGAAAGTGGCACATCCAAGACCAGTAGGAATAGAAACGGGAATTGAAGGAACAGGAACAGAGGTGTATGGGGGCTCTGGATCCTCTGGTATGGGTGGCGGTGCTGCTGGCCCAGGAAAGATTGGGAATAGAATTGCGTGTCTTGGTGATGAATCAACTCATAATTATCGAGGGAAGAAGGGATACATCTTTACGACAGGAACAGATATTTACGGGAATGACACTTGTATTGCAGAAGGTCTTCCCGTAGCAATCGAGGGGGCATTACATAATTGTCCAGTTCCAGGACACGGGATACAGAAGATTAACGCAATTACGATAAAAAGTTATTATCAAGGTAAATTGATTCTGACAGAGGGTGCTGTTGTTGATGCTCCTTGTGGTGCCGTAATCAAGCCCCAAAATAGGAAAATTTATGTCGAGTAGGAGGACTTATGGCAGTTGTAATTAGAAAAAAACCAAGTGATGTTGTTTGGAGTGACCTCGACCAAAGGTTCCTGACGGATGGGCAAGGTAATATTAAAATTGTCAAAAATGTGGATGCTGTAATTACATCAATTGATAATATTATGGGAACGTTTCTTGGAGAACGGGTGATGCTTCCGCAGTTTGCTTCCCGACTGAAGGATCTTGTTTTTGATCCCATTGATCAAGATATGATGGGGTTCCTTGCGAGAGAGGTTCGGGACATTATTGAGGCGTGGGACGACAGAGTAAAGGTCGTTGCGATTAACACGTCAGCGGATCCAGATGCAGCGACGGTCTATATGAGCATTGAGTTTGCTGTTAAAAGTTTTCAAGGAACATTCACCTATAACACAGCGATTAAATAAAGCAGAGGGACAATATGGCTACCCAACTTATCGATTACGTTGATTATGATTTTGAGAGATTGGTCACTCAAATTACAAACCGATTGAAGGCGACGGACACTTGGAAGGATACCTATCGTTCCTCGACGGGTCAGATGTTGATCGAGTTGTACGCCTATATCGCAAATCTCACACTTTACTATATCGAGAGACGTGCGGAAGAATCCTATCTCGATACAGCCCAGCTCAGGTCATCTGTTGTAAACCTAGTCAGGCTCATCAATTACAATCCGAAGAGGAAGGTGTCGGCTGAAGGTGTTTTGACTTTCACTTTGGGTGCAGCTCACGCCTTGAGGGTTTATGTTTCTCAATATACAGAGTGCCGAACGTCAGGCGGAGTAAAATATCTCACGACCGAAGATGTGATTTTTGTTCCTGGTCAGCTTGTTGCCGATGTTTCCGCTATTCAAGGACAGCTTATTCAAACCAACATTTCTTCAACGGGAGCCACGAACCAGGAATACTCGGTTGCGGATATAAGTGTTGAAAATACGAGTTTGACTATTTTTGTAAATTCTGAAGAGTGGGAACAAGTTTCTTCATTTACTTCATCGATCAATTCTTCTCATCATTACATTTTGAGAACAGAATTAGATGGAACAATTACGATTATTTTCGGAGATAATGTTTTTGGGAAATCTCCTGCGCTTGGTGATCAGATTCTCATTCGATACGTCAAGTCAGATGGTGTTGATGGAAACGTTTATGAAGCAGGAAAGATCACGACTCTTAGTGCAACAATTTACGATGAGGTTTCTGCTGTTGTCAACGACATCTCGGTAACAAATACGGATGCTTTTATCGGTGGAGCAAATGCGGAAGGGATTGAAAAGATTCGCTATGATGCCCCGAAGGTGTTTGCGACTGGTGATAGAGCTGTTACGAGAGCAGACTTTATCGCCATTATCAAGAACTACGCAGGCGTTGCGGATACGAATGTGTGGGGTGAAGCCGAAGAGAATCCACCTGATTATAATATGTATAACCGTCTCAAACTTTGTATTTTGATGACGGACTGGCAGTATCCTACGGATCTTTTTAAAGGGGATATGGCGACATATCTTTACAGCAAATCGATGATGACTGTGAAGTATGAGTATGTGGATGCCGTGATTCTTTACGTTGTCCCGACGATGACGGTCAGGATTTATCGAGGCTATACAAAATCGCAGTCGGAAACGAACATCAATACTGCTTTAGCGAATTCTTTCGCTCTTGGAACAACGGCTCTTATCGGGGATTCAAGACGATTCTCTGATTTGGTTTATCAGGTTGAAAATTTGGATGAAGTTGCATACATCCATATGGATCTTGAAATCAGGAAAAATCTTGTCCAGTGGTACGATTCTTATTGGCAGTATGGTGAACTTCTCGAAGCAGTTCCCATCATTGCTGATTCTCTAAAGCTCTACGTTGGTTCTGCAGATGCAACAGCAACTCAGATTGCCCATACGGACGTGACTGGAACTTGGATTGCGGATTCAGGATTGTTTACGGGAGGCACGATTGATCTCGATACAGGATACATCGGAGTCAATGTCGCTGTCCCGTCGGGAGAATTTATCTGGGTCAGATACCAGCAGAACAATGTTTCTACTGGAGAAGGTGGGGATATCATTGTGAAGAAATACGAGATCTGCAGGCTCTATAACGACCAAGCTGATATAACCGAAATTAAATACACTGATGAAACATAAAGGAGAATCTGCGATGAATATTAAATGGGAAGGAATTTTTCACCTTGAGATCCGAGACAAAGACGGGAATGTGACTTGGAAGAAAAGCATTCGGAATGCTCTCACGAATCAGGGCGAGAATAGTATGTTGAACACTTATTTTCGTGGGACATCGGCCCCAACGACGTTTTATTTCAGGTTGTGTAATGACAGTTTGGATGTCGGTGATTCATTGACCACGATTGTCGGAGAGCCGTCAGGGAATGGATATGCTGCACAGGCTATCGAAAGAAGTGCTGTGGGTTGGCCAACTATTGCGCTTCACGAAAGTGCGTGGCGTATTATCTCAAAGGAAGTAACGATTACGGCTGCTGGTGGGGATATCGGCCCAGTAAGCACAGGATATCTGGCGACAACCTTAAATAATACTGGGATTCTAATTGCTTTCGTGAATTTTGATGTTCCGAGAACAATTCTTGATGGAAGCAGTTTAGTCGCCAAATATCAGGTGAAGTTGACGTAACGGGAGGATTAGATGGCGAATATCAATTATACATTTGAGCTCAATCTAACGGCGGAGATTTCATATAATCTCTTCCAACTGAATCAAACCTATACTTTGGAAATGGACATTCTCTCTGAGGTATCGGTTGAAGTTCAAGCCTCAAAGTTGATCGACCTTCTCCAACTTGTTCCTGAGAAGTTTCGTGATTCTCCTTTATTTCAGGACTATTTGCAGATTGTCGGTCTTTATGTCGGGACGTGGTTGGCGAAGGTTGATGATATGAAATACCTCGTTGATCCATACAACGTTTCTGACGAGCTCAAGGTATCGATTCCAGAGAAGCAATATGTCCAAGATGAGGAATACATTTCTCATCTCGCATCTTTGATTGGATTGACCATTATTAAGAATACTGGTGATGACATTGATGACTTCCGCCGTCAGCTTACACAGGCCGTTGACTGGTACAAATTGAAGGGATCTTATCAAGCTCTCACGAATATTATTTATGTTGCTGGGCAGCAGATTGAAATCAAGGATCTCTATACGAACGACTACGCATCATTCACTCCAGAGGATTGGTTTGTTGCGGATTATCCAGGTGAAAATCCCGTAGGTTTGGATGACACTTATTACAAGTCTCCGCATTTTGGATTGCAGATTGAATTGAATCAAATTTACTACACGACAGGTGGATTGCCATATCTCTGGAAAGGGGATGATAAATTTGCCAATGTTCGTGGATATGTTGAGCAGGTGAGGCCAGCGAACACAGTTCCGCATTACATCATTTCGATGACGGCTCCGACAAGTGAATCGGGAATAATGCAGACGACAGCTTATGGAGTAAGTACCCGAAGAATTTATGAACCGTGGTTATTCTCGCAGTATTACTTTGATCAGGATTATCTTGTTGTAGGGCAGGGATGGAATTTGGATGATGGAAAGTTCTTCGACTTTACCAATACGACATTTCTCGCATCCGTGAATCATTACAAGCTGGGCCAGGGGAATCTTACGCCTGATACATCGGGGTGGGAGCCAGAGCCATTCGATCCTGTTGTCGAAGGAATTTTGGCGGTGTCAAATATCCGCCTCTACACCGACAGAACAGAATACGAGGTCTTGCTGGATCCAACTATTGTTCAGGCAGGTATTACTCAAGTCGGACTTTATTTGCCAGACAACACAACTTTGGTGATTGGGTGCACGTTCCCCGTGATTGATAAAATTGAGAACGTTGAACTTCGCATCTTGATCGTAATGTATAAATAAGGAGATTCAAAATGACACAGAAAATTTCGGTTCAATTCTTTGATCCAGCGGATGCAAAAGAAGTCAATGCGATGATGCTTGGTGTACGGGAACCTGGCATTTACAGTGGAGCCTATCTTACGAAGGTAAGTGATATTCAGGTTTCGATTTCAATTTTCACTGCCGTCATTACTTCAAGCAATAATGATTATCAGGTGAAATGCACGACGGATGCAGTAGAGCTTTCGAGTGCATCGATAGCTAATCCTTATATCATTATGCGATGGACGTATGCGGATTCTCCATCGGCTTTTGCAACATTTACAAACACAAATCTTATTGCTCTTGCATCGTTTCCGAATGCTCTTGTGATTGGAAAATGCGTATATACGGGATCCATTATGACTGGATTCGATTACAGCTTGAGAACGATTCCAAACACTCACGAGCTTTTCCTGAAGGTAAGACCGACTGCTCCTGCATCAATGAACGTCAGAATTGCCCCAGGAAAAATCAGTTATGGTGTAAAAAATTATTCTATTATTGATCAGGTGAGTCCTGTTTTCGTCGCTCCCACAGCCAATCCCAGAATCGATGTGCTTTATGTCGATACGGATGGGATTGTGAGGGTTTATATGGGAGCTGAAGCAGCAACTCCAGTGGCTCCGCTTTATAACGGTAAACAGGTTTTAGCTCAAATTACATTGGTTGTTGGACAGACATCGATTGTTGCAAGCGATATCACCGATGTGAGGGCATTTTTATCAGGTGGTGGATACGCCATCTATGCACCGTAAAGGAGAATTCTATGGCACATAAAGCGATACCATATGGGGAACAAGCAGCGTGTCCATCCAATGTGGTTGCATTCACTAATTATCCAATGGTTGGTGATATAACGCAGATCAGGAAAACACATATTGATCAGCTTCGAGCAGCGGTTGCTGGGGAGAGAACACGTCGGGAAAGAGATCAAACGACTTGGACTGATCCTACAATCGAAGCATCCAAGACGCTTCCAAGAAAGCCTCATATGTCAGAGGCACGGGATTCAATCGAGGATATTCGAGATCCGTCTGTTTTTCCTGCACGAGTCTGCGAAACAAATGTTGATGGATGTGTCTGCGAAGCTCACGTTATCTTAACTGATTTAGGTGGCCCAACTGGAGATCAATACTGCACTTTTTGTCAGGATTACTGCACGACAAATACTCAAGGATATTGTCCAACGGATGCTTCCGCAGCAATTACCTGGACTGATCCAGAGATTGTTGCCAATGAAATGCACGTCAGAGCGATTCATATGAATGAGGTGATGGAGGATATCAATATCCAAAGCCAGCAGTGCGTATGTGAGCAAGAGACCTGTAATTATTGCGCTGACTGTGGATATTCTTACAGAAGATGGTATACGGCCTGCAGTCATGCTGGATGTGCCTGTAATGACCATAAATACAATGAATGTCAGCACTCCACTTATTGGGTCAATTCTCCCGTGAATGCTTGTTCAGTCGTGGATTCAGCCGAGAGTGATTATCGAACGGCATTGGCTGCTTACTTACCGCCTGGAATCGATACGCCAGATCAAGTTCCCTGGAATTGTATGTGTTCATATACGCCTCCTGGAATCAACTGGGTGGATCGAAAAGGCCATGCTGCCTGGGGATGTATGTGTAATCCGTTTTTATGGTTGGGAGGCTTAACTTGATAGACGGAACGGAATATTTCCAGGGTCGAACTGTCCACTTTTATATGATTCTTTCGAGAGATTGCAATCTGAAGTGCCCGTTCTGTTATCAGCCTGAAAGTTTTCGTGACAAAAAGAAAATGGATCTTGGGACATCTGACACCACAATGAACTGGATCTTCAATCATTTTGATGACTCAAAAATTAAAGTGATGTTGTGGGGCGGAGAACCCTTTACGAACCTTCCAGTCCTTGAGCACCTTGTTGAAAAATATCCGCAGATCCGATTCACTGTTGTGACCAATGGATACTTGATCGATAAAAAGCTCCGAGACAAACTTGTTAAATATCACAATCTCTATATCAGCTTAAGTATTGCAAACGCCAAAAATGAATTCCCCGATTATCTTAAAAAACTTTCCAATGCCATTGATGTCGTTGTTCAAAACGGGGGAGATGTTCACTACGTCTCCTCCGATCCTAAAGGAATGTATGACGAATACATCAAGATGGAGAATCTCGGTATCCCAATGATTAGGCTATCGATTCCCAGAGATGTGGATATTTCAGAGGAACAAATGCTGGAGATTGAAAGCGAGTGGAAAAGAATTATTGATCACGTTTATTTCGAGAAGAATTTTGGAACTGGGAAAACGAATTTTGATCGTGGGCTAACCTCCAACATTGTTCAGGATATCAAAGGGAGGCCGTTTACGAAGTCTCAGCCTTACTTTTGTGGATGCGGATATCTTTATCTTTCCATAGACACCAATGGGGATGTCTATCCCTGCGACTGGTTTTGTGGATTAGAGAAGCTGAAATTTGGGAATATCTACAACGGTATCAAAGAAGGAAACGTCAGGATGATTGCAAATCTCAGTAAAAACAAAGATAAAATGTATAAGGATTTCTGCAGAGATTGCGAGATTCCAGATATCAGATTGTGCCCCAGGGCAATGTGTTTGGCGGAGAATTTGGAGACGACAGGCTGCCTTACGACTCCGCAGAAGAGTCATTGTCGGGCAAATATCCTGGAGTATCGGGTTCATCGATACCTTGTTGAGCGAGCAATGAAGGAGGGGAAGATCAAATGAAAAGCCTCTACCTCATTCTGACGGACGGCTGCAATTTGAATTGCAGTTTCTGTTACAAGAAAGTGATTACGGAGCAGAGGAGTAAGGAAGTGATGTCTCCTGAGATGGCGAGTTCCGCAATTGATTGGACTTTTGATTCAGGACTCCTTGATCCCGACAGCAAAGACACGACCATTTATTTTTGGGGAGGAGAACCATTCGTTGCCTGGGATACGATGAAGGCAGTTCTTGAGAGATATCCGACAATTCAGTTTTGTGTCAATACAAACGGATTGGCTGTAAAAAGTGATGTGAAGGATTTTATTTTGAAGCATCGATACCATCTGAGGTTGACGCTTTCGATGGGATCTGCATACGACAAATTTGGATCAGTTGATAGGCTTTTGGAAGTGCTTGCCCCTGCAGTTGAGGCCGTAAAAGAATCGGATGATATGTGGGCGGTGAATATGACAATTTCAAAGCCAGAGAAAATGTACGAGGACTTCGAGAAGGTTTACAACACAGGGTTGAAGAATATTACGATTGATATGCCGACCCACATGAAATTCACCGAGGAATTCAAAAAGCAATTCATCGATGGATATCTCAAGATAATGGAGAAGTACCGTGCGAACAAGGACGGTATCTTCAAACATTACGAAAGCCACCTGGCTCCATTCCATGCCGACGAAGACAAGAAGTATCGGTATTGTGGATCAGGAGTAGATCGGATTTTGGTTGATTTCAGAGGAGATATTTATCCGTGTGACGGGCTTTATATTGTGAAAGAAGATTCCCTCGGCAACATTAACAAGACAGTGGACTTCAGAGTTTTGGATAAATTTGGAGAATACAAGGAAGATCCATCTGTCTTTTATCAACATTGCATAGGTTGCGAGATTGAGATGGAGTGTCCGAGAGCAAAGTGTCTTGGCCTCAACATCGAAAGGGTCGGGGACAGATTCAAACCTGATCCAGATTTCTGCGACATCTGCAAAACATTTGCCGAGTTAAGGCGGATCCAAAGGGAGCGATTCGATGCAACAGCCAGCAATAACTGACGTAGATCTTTTCATTACCGAGAACTGTAACCTGGACTGCAAATACTGCTTCCATCCAAAGAACCGCAATTCTCTGGATATGGAGCAGGCCAAGAAGATCCTCGATAAGCTGGCCGTGATTGCCCCTGGGAAAATGCGAATCAATTATTGGGGTGGCGAGCCGATGCTTCACCCCAATGTCGTGATTGGAGTTGCAGAGTACGCCCAGAATCTCTGGAGCAAGAGCAACCTCTCCTTCCATCTTGTAACGAATGGAACGATTTACACTAATGAAATTTTTAAGAAGATGAAGGAGCTCAAGATCTCTGTTCAAGTGAGTCTTGACGGAGCTCCAGAGACCAACGATGCCCAGAGGAGTAAGGGAGAACTTGTTGCCGAAAACATCAAAAAGATTCTTGTGAACTTTCCAGAGACAAGCGTGAGGATGACATTTACGCCAGACAACGTTCATAAGCTCGTTGAGAATATTATGTTCATTAAGGGTTTGGGTGTGAAAAAGATAATGCACCAGGCCGTGATTGAAGCTGACTGGGATGAGGAATCCATCAAGAAGTTTGCGGAACAGTCAGAAACTCTCCATCGAATCAAAGCAAAAAATCCAGATCTTGGCGTGATGTTCGTCGATAAAAACACCGCCATTTGTGATGATATGCAGCGCATCGATCTTTCGTATTGCGGTGCAGGTCGCCAGCTCATCGCCATCCTTCCGAATGGTGATGTCTATGCCTGTCACAGAGCAGCAAGTAACAGGATAATGAAGCTCGGAAACATCCTTACTGATAAGCGGATTATCAGAGGGATGTTCCTTAACATTGATAAGTCCTCCACTGGCTGCATTAACTGCGAAGCCTGGAAAACCTGTCATACCTGCCTGGTGACTCATTATCAGGTAAACGGGAGACTTGAGAAGTTTATCCCAAACTATTGCAAACTTATGTTTGTGGAGAACGCTCTTGCTCAAAGGTATTTGCCTATCATTAAGCAGGAAGAACAGAGACGGCAGATTAAGGCAATTGGAAACGTTGTTCTCGATCTTTCATCTCAACTCCACGGGATCCACAAACAAATTGAGGAACTCGGTAAAAAATTAAAAACCAACACTGTGGAGGTATTGGAATGAAAATCAAAGTCAGAGAGCTAAAGGAAGAGGTTCTCCGAAAGAGAACTGGCGGTGAAGAAAATATCAAATATAAAATTCTTTCAGTGGAAGGAGTCGATCTCAATGTGAAGTGGAAGGTGATTGATATCGACAACGATCTGGATGAAGGAAATAAGTTGGGTGGAACATTTTACCTGACTGAATTTGAGTATGGAGAACTTATCAATAAAGGCGTGGAGTTTAAGAAAATTCCCGTTGATGAATCAATGAAAGGATTTGGAATTCCTCTCCCAGAACCTGGGATGAAAGGAGTCCGTTGAAACTGATAGTTGCATTCCCAACACTGGGGAGAGTCGAAAAGGCAACTCGCTGCATTCAGACAATTCAGGAGGCAGCGAAGGAATGTCTTGAGGACGATGTTTTCATCCGTGTTGTCTTCAGTGATCATGCTGAAGCCAATACAATAGGGACTCTCTTTGGGAAAGATCCATCTATCATTTGCTACAAATTGTATGGTGAGCACGTCGCTCCGAAGTTATGGAATGATCTTCTTATCACAGAGAATTACGATTGTTTTTGCTATTTAAGCGACGACATCGAGTTGGATAAGGATTGTCTTCGGAGAGGTCTCGATTGCTTAATTGAAAATTTCCCTGACTTCGATGGGATGGTTGGGCTCAAGATGAAGAACTGCCCCCCAGGGCAGGCTGTCCAGGCAGCATTCGGAATCCTGGGCAAGAGATTCACGGAACGATTCCTGGAGAAGCAGGTATTTTGCCCTGAATATAAGAAGTTTTGCATTGATAAAGAATTAGAGATATTTGCGAAGTCCGTTAATAGGTTTGTGTTTTGTGAGGAAGCGACGCTGGTGCATCATCATCCAGCCTTCACCAATACGCCTAAAGATAAAACACATGAGTTCGTAAGGCAACATCTCCCAAGAGACTTGGATATCTTCAAGAAGAGAAGAGAGAAGAAGTATTTGTGGGGAGAGAATTTTGAAAGACTTGGAGCTATTGGATGAATTTTTCATTATTGTGCCCAACGAGAAGCAGAATTGGATCCTGCGAGAGATTGATTGCCAGTCTTAAAGAAACCGTTGGCGACTTCTCAAATGTTGAAATTCTTTTTGGAATCGACAACGATGATCCAATTTCAGAAAGACATTTAATTGGCTTTCGAGACACCTACGCTCCTGTCAATATCCGCATTCATAAAAGACAACAAAGTGACTTCATCAATGGAGATTACTACAACTGGCTCGCTCAATTTGCAAAAGGGGAATACCTCCAAATCATTGGAGATGATTGCGTTTTTAAGAAACTTTATTGGGACAAGCTGGCGAAAATGCGTTTGGATGATTATGTTCGCAAGCACAGCGACAGAGTTATCTATGGGATGATTGACGACGGAACTCCTCCTCCCAGGGGAGAAGAGAAGCGGTTTTGTTGCTTTCCACTTTTTTCAAGAACAGTGTATGAAACTTTAGGATTCCTTCTTCATGGGGAAATTCCAACGTGGGGAGCCGACAGCACGATTTATGAAGTATTCGCTCACGGAGATGTAGATCGGGTTCTCAAAATTCCAGAGATAGAAATCGATCATGTTAGTCATCATTGTGACCCGAAAATCAAACGGGACAATGTGAGCTACAGCATCGAGAAAATTTATCGAAAATACTCATCTGGTCAAATCATCGGACGAGTAAGGAGAATCAATATTCCAGCAAACATCAATGTGTTATCAGCCCATATAAAGTATATGACGGCTGCAAGAGAAGGAGCAATTCGAGATGAAAGAATGGTCAAAAAAGAACCAATTCAACAGCTTTAATTCAATGAAGGGGCTGTTGTATTCAAAGTGGTACGAGGCCATTGTTGAGTGGAGGGACGGAAAAAAAGACGCTCCTTTACCGCCGATTGAAGTAAGCCTGGATCCATTCCATGCCTGCAATTTGATGTGTGAACACTGCAATGCCCACCGATACCTTACCGATCCATCCAAGATCGACAGCGGAATCAGGATGACGGATGACCACATAATGAACCTCACTCGATACCTGGGGGAATGGGGAGTGAAGGCAATTTGTTATGGGGGAGGCGGAGAACCCACTCTGCATACCAAACTCGGAGATGCTTTGGTTTTGTCCAAGAGTCTTGGAGTCCACAACAGCATAGCGACAAATGGAACTAATTTTTCAGACAAGCTCGTTGAGCAGGCTGTTGCAAGCTGCAGATGGATCGGGATTTCAGTCGATTCAGCCAATGCGGAAACCTATGTGATTGGAAGACGAGCGAACAAATTTAACGATACCATTACCAATATCAAAAGGCTGGCTGCGGAAGCCAAGAGAACGGGAGCTCAGTGTGACATCGGCTTCAAGTTTCTGATTTTTGACTACAACCAGCACGAAATATATGATGCCTGCAAGCTGGCTAAAGAGACAGGGGCTCGTGATTTTCACGCACGTCCTGCCGACTGGAGGCATCAAGGTCTTGGCGAATGGCAAAAGAAGAGTAGTGAATATGACCTTGAAAAAATTCAGGAACAATTCAGGCTGTGTCACAACCTCGAAACGGAAGACTTTCGGGTATTCACCGTTACGCATAAATTCAATGAGGACTTTACACCTCGTCGGGATTTCACTGGATGTTACGCAAGTCCTATCTGCATCCAGCTCTGTGCTAACGGCAAGATATACCTCTGTCCCGATGTCAGACATACCGACGACTACTTACTGGGAGAACATTTCCCTGATCCCAACAACATAGGGATTATTTGGGGTAATGACAATCATCGTCGATTGGTCTTTGACGAGGATTCTTGTCAGGCTTGCACGAGTCGATGCACGTTTTCTCCTTACAATTTGCAATGTGAAAAGTTATTTATTAAAGATGAGGATCCTTTTTGTTGGCGGTTTGTCTGAGGAGACTTTTATGATGGAAAGAGATTTAGGAGATATTTTAGACAGAGCTTCGATAGCAAGTCTTAAAGCTGAAAGGATTAGGGCAGATGAAAGCATCAAGGAGTGGAATGCCTTCCAGCACGAGGTCAAAGCACTGAATGGGAAATACAGTCGATGGGATGTTGATCAGTGGCTGAAGCATTTAAGGATGATTAACGGAGCGATTTGGAAATTAGAATCTGAACTCAAAAGTGGGAAAGAAGTTCTCCCGAACGGGATATGGCTGGATGATCCAGCGAATCAGGAGGCACTCGCAAAAATTGGAAGATGCACAATTTTAATTCGAGAGTTTAATGGAATTCGTGTGGGATTCAAAAACATAATCAACAAAATTACTGAAAGTGGATTTGAAGACGTTAAACATGATCATCTTTCAGAATAACGCTTGAGTCAGGTAAATGGAGAAAAAAAGATACGTTCTAGTTAGAAATGACGGCAGAGAGGCAATGTATCAAAAGCTGTCAGGTGATCTGATAGCTGTTGAGCCTCCAATTTGGATGATGCTTCGGGAGCAGGTCTTGAAAGCGGAAGGGCACACTGTGCTCATCCTCGATACTCAAGTCAGCTCGTTTGAAGAATACACCATAATGGAAACCGTCAGGCGACTTCATCCTGATGCAGTGGAGGTATTCCCGACAGGGAATCATCCTTCCGCATACATTCAGCAAAGAGATGGGATTGAACACTTTGTCACTCATCTCCAAGACATTGTGAAAGACATTCGAGTTCATTACCATTTGGATTTTGATCCTATCGGTGTAGATACGGATTGGAGTTCGTTTCATATGAATAAGTACCGAGCACACAATTGGCATTCCGATTGGGGGACGATGCCGAGATCTCCGTATGGAGCGATATTTACATCCATTGGATGTCCTTTCAGATGTGATTTTTGCTGCATCAAGGATTATTATGGAGTCAAATATTCGGAGCGATCATTTGAGAAAGTGATGATCGACATCTTCAATCTCTACAACAGGAATAAGATCCGCAACATTAAGTTGATGGATGAAATCTTCTTTTTAAAGAAGTCGAGAGTTGAAGAATTGTGCGACAGAATCATCGCTGCTGGATATCCAGATTTGAATATGTGGGCCTACGCTAGAATCGATACAGTATCTCCGCCATTGCTTGAGAAACTCAGGAAGGCAGGTTTCCGATGGTTATGCGTTGGGATAGAAAGCGGAAACGAGGACATCAGGAGGAAGGCACAGAAAGGCACCTTTACGAACGAGAGAATCATCGAGGTGGTCAAGATGATTCAGGATGCAGGCATAAGCGTCGTCGGGAACTTCATCTTCGGATTCCCCGACGACAACTTCGAGACTATGAGAGAAACCCAGGATTTTGCCCTGAAGCTGAAGTGCGAATTTACAAATCTCTACACTATGATGGCATACCCAGGGAGCGAGCTTATTCAGATTGCGACTAAGAATGGGTGGCAGTTACCAAAGGAGTGGACGGAATATTCTCAATACTCCTATATCTGTCACCCAATCCGAACTCACAATCTTGAAAGTCACGAAGTTTTAAAATTCAGGGATGAGGCTTTTGAGGAATTCTATCGGGATGAATCCTACAGAAGTCTCATCCTTGAAAAATTCGGTCAGATAGCAGTCGATCACATTGACGATATGCTCAAGGTCAAAATCAAGAGAAGATTATTGGAGAAAAATGGAACAGCAATCCATTAAGGGTATGACCAAAGAGGAGCTCATTGCCTTCGAGGATGATATTACCCAGCTTTACGAGGAGGGCAAAATCAAGGCTCCCATCCATTTATCGGGCGGAGAACCTCAAGAGGCCGAGCTAATAAAAGTTTTTAAGAAGTATGTTTCCACAAAGGACTGGATTGTAAGCACTCATAGAAATCATTATCACTGGCTACTTTCAGATCGAGACCCTGCAGAGTTGAAACGTCAAATTATAGCAGGACATAGTATGCACGTCTTCGGAGATAGATTTTTTACATCCTCGATTGTGGGTGGAGGAGCCCCTATAGCGGTAGGAATAGCCCTGGCTCTCAAGCTGAAGGGGGTCAAGGATGTGAAAGTGGTGTGTTTCCTGGGGGATATGGCTGCAAGGACAGGGGTAGCTATGGAGTCAATGGCCTATTCAGAGGGACACGACCTCCCGATCCTATTTGTCATTGAGGATAACGGACTGTCTGTGAGGGCAGATACCAAGCTGGCCTGGGGTATTCAACACTTACTTACATCTAAACACACCCAAAAGTACGATTATATTCGTAAATTTAACCATGCTGGGCCGTTTCTGGACGGGGAGAAGAAATATGTCATGTTCTGAGATGACCTACCACGAGGCGATCTGTTATTCAATGCGAAGGTTGGCAGAGCAGGATAATAGCGTGTTCCTGGGCCAGCAGGTGGCCTCAGAGGAGTTCTATGGCACATTGAAGGGTATCCCTATGGATAAGCGCATTGAGATGCCTGTTGCGGAAGATCTCCAAACTGGACTGGCCCTGGGAATGGCTTTGGAAGGCTTTTTACCCATATCCATCTATCAGAGGATGGATTTCCTTCCGAGAGCTGCCGATCAGATCGTGAATCACCTTGATTTAATTGCCAGGATCTCCGAAGGGAAGTTCAATCCGACAGTGATTTTAAGGGTCACGATTGGATCTACGAAACCTTTGGATGTTGGTCTGCAGCACAATAAAGACCTCGTGAATATGTTTAAGGCAGGAGTTCAGTTTCCAGTTGTTCGGGTTAGAACTGCAGATGAAGTTCTTCGAGCATATGAAATAGCGATGTATCGACACGGGCCAATGATGATTGTTGAGGAGCAAGATCTTTACAATGCCTAGACTTACAAAAAATAAATACAAAAATAAGATAGAACTTGGATGTATTTCTTATATAGGGAAGGTTCACGTTCATTTATGGAGAAAACGATGCCAAATTTTGATTTAGTGGAGAACGGTGGTTATGGACAAGTTAGGTTGAGTCAACTTTCGACTCTCCGAAATCTCTGCGAAATTATTAAAATTCCCAATCCGAAACTTCTTGAAATTGGATCCTGGACGGGAATTTCAACATCTGTTTTGGCACAGTATGCAAAAGAAAAAGATGGCGTTGTATATGCCATTGATTGGTTCAAGGGCACTCCTCATACAACTCTCGTCGACATCGCTGAAAAAAATAACATTCTTCTTCTCTTCCGACAAAATATGGAGGAGCTTGAACTTTCAAATTGGATCAAGCTGAAGGTGATGCTTTCCGAAAAAGCCGTTGTGGAATTTCCAGACAACAGTTTGGATTTAATTTTCATTGACGGTGATCACAGATACACAGGCATTAAGAAAGACATTGAGATGTGGTATCCAAAGTTGAAGTCTGGTGGCGTTTTCTGCGGTCACGACTGCGAGAAACACCCCAGTGAAGTTCACTTTAATTTGGATGAGCATCTTGAAGAGGATTGGTATGATGATATTCATCCTGGGGTGGTTAAGGCCGTAGGAGAACACTTCCCTAATTGCAATATTGATGACGATATCTGGTGGGTGGTGAAATGAAAATTTCCTTAGTTGCTTCGTCAATTCGGCCACATCTTTGGAGTGACCTTGTTCGCTCTCTTGTCGGGAACAAGGTCGAGTACGAGATCATTTTTGTCGGGGATTTCGATGTCGCTCACGCAACGCTTCCGAGCTGCGTTAAGGCGATATCAACGAAGGTTAAGCCAGCCCAGTGTTATGAGATTGGATTTAGGGCAGCGACAGGGGATTTGATTCATTGGACGGCAGATGATGCTGAGTATGAGATGAATGCTCTTGACAAGATTGTTCTTACCTGGAAATCAATCAATGACTCGAAAGTTATCTTAGCCTTTACGACTGTTGAGGATGGCAGGGATTGCACTCATTGGCATCACTTGGTTGGGGGAAGAAAGGATACTCCAGCAATGGCACCGTTTGGCGTGATGGATATGAAATTTTTGCGAGAGGTCGGTGGATATGATCGACGCTTCATCTGTGGTCAGTCCGAAAATGATCTTGTAATGAGGGCGTATGAAAGGGGAGCAAGAGTAATTCAGACTCCCTACAAAGTTTTTGTGGAACACACAAAGAAGCACGGTGGTAATGGTGGTTCAGTTTTTAGAGCGAATGGGCAAGGATATTATTCGCACGACAGAAGTATTCTTGAGGGGAGCTGGCTTTTAAATGGTGGTGTTTCACCAATACGGCTGGATGCCTTCGAGCCCTTCTTTGAGGAAAATATTTTGACAAGAACACAGTCACATACGGGGAAGTGGGAATGATGGGATACACACTGCATAAACAGGTTCAACCGCTGAATGAAAGAAGTGCGATGATGATCAGCGATAAATCTGACAAGGTGTATGACAAAGGGAATAAGATCTCCACGATCTTTCCTAGATATGCCTGGGAAAAACAGCGTTGTTTTATTATCGGCGGTGGAGAGTCCTTAAAGGGGTTTGACTTCTCCAGGCTGGATGACGAGCTGACAATCGGTGTCAATCGATCCTATGAATTTTATGACTCGACTCTGCTTTATATGATGGATCTTCTTTATCAGGAGAGGATCACAAGGGGCGAGATGGATAAGTATACCAGGCTGGAATCCAAGAAGAAATTTGAAGACTTTAAGGGGACAAAGATTATGCTTTGCCCTGTATCACCTTACCCGATAGATCCCTCAATTCATCTTATCCGACGCATTGAAAAACGATATGTCAGTCTTGATATTTGGGAGGGAATTTTTGGCGGAAGCAACTCTGGATTTGGAGCCTTGATGCTTGCCATTGCGATGGGGGCAAGCCCAATTTATCTGCTGGGGTTTGATCTGAAGTGTGATCAAAACACGCATTGGCACAACGGATATCCTGGTCAGAACGCATTCGATCAGAACAGAAAAAATGAATCCTTCAGGGAATTATTCGATGAATTTGCTCCTGCATTGGGAAAGATTGGATTCAAGATAATCAATTTGAATCCCGATAGTGCGCTTGAATGTTTTGAAAAAATGACGGTAAACGAGGTCTTGAAGAGTGAAAATATTATTCATAAGTAGGATGCCAGTTGCTGGTGCTCCGTGGGAGACGATGAAGTGTCTCATAAAGTACGCTGGGATGGATGTGCGTTGGATTTGTTCCAAGTCATCATATCCAGACGGGAGAGCATTCCCTTCTGACATTGTGCTTGGTCGGGAAAACAGGGACGAGTGTATGAAGCTGATTGCGGATGCCGACATCGTTCACATCCAATGCGATCATCCTTTTGTGGATGAAGACTTTAGAGGGAAAAAGGTTTTGGTACAGTTTCACAGTGTTCCTAGACGGCATACTTACGAGTATTACAAAAAGTTCAACAGCGTTTACTACACGGTCAGTCAGCCGTGGTTGATGAAAGAGTATTCAGATTTGCCCGATCTCCCGAACTTGATGGATGTGGAAGAGCATATGCCTATTCCTCGCCATCACGATAAACCAGTTGTGGTGTTCGCTCCATCAAATGACTGGAAGTTGGGAGCTATTGGAAGTCGAGCAAAGAGCGAAGTGGATCAAATCCTCAGATCTTTCGGGGATAGGATTGAAGTTCAAAGTTACACAGGAATTCCGTATTTACGAAATCTTGAAATAAAGCGACATAGCGATATTCTTATCGACGATGTGGTGGGTGACACTTTTCACAAGACCACGCTAGAGGGATGTTGTTATGGATTAGCTGTAATTACGAGTTGGGAATCTCAGGGTTGGAATTATTCAAACCTGTCCTCTCTGCCTGATACGCTCAGAGAACTGGTGGACAATAGGGAACGACTTGAAGCCTCACAGCGTCGAAGCCGTGAGTGGATTCTTAACGAGTGGCATCCATCTGATCTTGTAAAAGAATATGTGGATGTTTATTCCAAGCTCTTGGAAGGGAAGCCAAGAGGCACACTTTGCCAAGTTGGTTGAAATCACTAAGAGCATCAAATTGACTTTAGGAGAAATGAAATGAATAGAGTAAAAGATTGCGTCAAAGTGAAGGGTTTTGTTCGCTTCCAGTTAGTTGACGTTAAGACAGGGAAAGCTCTCGGTGAGCCGTCTCCGTGGATGAAAAACCAGGTTGTGGATCTTGGCTTCCAAGATTACATCTGTGCATCCATCGGAGCTGTGGCTGGTTCTAAACAAATCAGTCATATGGCCATCGGTACTGGAACTGTTCCTGGCGCAGCAGCCACGTCTCTTGACGGGGAAACTGGGGCACGAGCAACGGTATCAAACAGTGTTGTTTCCAGCAAGACGCTGCAAATGACCTGTCAGTTTGCAGGAACGGATATGGCCTCCACCTGCACGATCCAGAACGTCGGTCTGTTTAACACGTCGGCTGCTGGAACGTTGGCTGCTGGAATTACCTATGCGACATCGCAATGGGCCAGTAACCAGAACGTTAATGCTACATATCAGCTCAGGTTCAGCTAATATATAGCAGAAACTAACATTGTTTGGGGGTGGGCAACTGCCCCCAAACATTTTAACCAAACCGAATCTCCCTACAAAAAGTCACGGGAGAGACAAGGAAAGAAAAAATGGGAAAATATTTAAGATTACAACCGCAGAAAAGGCCAAGAAAAGGAAAGACCTTTAAATGCGAAACTTGTGGGAAAGAATTTTATCTTTGCCCAAGCGATATTCGACGATCCGAAAAAAACGGAAGTAAGGTCAGATTTTGTAGTATGAAATGTTATGACAAAAGTGGGAGTCGAAATCCATTCCACGGAAGAAATCACAGCGAAGATGCAAAAAAGGGATGGAAAAAAAATGCTGATCGGAACAGATTTAAGAATGGAAAAGATAATCCAAATTTTGAAAGATTCGGGAAGGAAAGTGGATATGTTGGCCAATCAATGGCTTGGTGGAAGAAAAAACTTATGACTGAAGTTGGTTACTGTGAAATTTGTGGATTCAGTGATAAACGAGCTCTTTCGCTTCACCATAAGAATAAAAATCGAAAGGATAATGACAGAGACAATATTATCCTTTTGTGCTGGAATTGCCATCAGATTGAACATTTTAATGATCGGTCTGGTCTTTATAAGTTTCTGACTGTAGATAAACAACAGCAGATTCTTATGGAGAATTCACCGTTTATTTCAAAGGAAGCAAAAACCGCAATTAAAAAGGGATCCTTAAAATTGGACATCGGTTGCGGTCAACAGAAACAATCTGGCGGATACATTGGTATGGATATCCGTAAAGTTAAAGGCGTGGACATTGTTCACGACGCAGAGGTTACTCCGTATCCTTTGCCGAAGGAATGCTGTTCAGCCGTGGTTATCAGTCATTTGATTGAGCACCTGTGTCCCAAAAAAATCTATCGAGTGATGGATGAGCTTTGGCGGATTATGCAGCCAGAAGGACATCTCTTCATCTCGATGCCTTACGCTGGATCACAAGGATTTTGGCAAGATCCATCTCATTGCCATTCCTGGAATGAGGCAACCGTTTATTATTTTGATCCCTATCCTGCTTCCCTGAAGTCGCAGAGGAGTGCCCTCTACGACATCTACAAACCCAAACCCTGGAAAACTCTCCAGAACGATTGGGTCACTGGCGGAAACATTCAAATTATTCTTGAAAAAAGGATGGAGGATTCCAATGCGTAAGGTGATTAAGAAAAAAAAGAAATCTATTCGTAAGAAAAACGGTGGTTTGGCAACGATGAATTTGGTCAACCAGCAGCAGCTTTCAACGAAAGTCTGCATTGCGGTTCCCACGACAGGGATCCTTCGGGTTGAGTGGGTGATGGCTCGGTATGGCTGTGTGATTCCTGTGAACTGGAGCAACGGAGATATGTTCCAATTCATTCAGCAAGACGGCCCCTACGGATACACAGTGGCTGATGCACGGAACGTCTGCGTCGAATATATGATTTCAAACAAGTTCGATTGGATTTTCTTCAACGACCAAGACACATTGCTTCCCCCAAATACTTTTCTAAAAATGGGCGAGTATATGAGGGATATGAAATACCCCGTAGTGTGCGGTCTTTATTACTGCAAGGGAGCATATCCAGAGCCACTTGTTTTTCGTGGTCGAGGCAATGGTTACTTCGGTAATTGGAAATTCGGAGACACCTTTATGGTCGATGGTATTCCGATGGGATGCACGTTGATTCACTCCTCCGTTCTTAAAATAATGTATGACGAGAGCGAGATCTACAGCGTTCCAACCCAGTATGGGCCAGTGACGGTTCGCAGAGTTTTTGAAACTCCTCGATCTTCCTGGCAGGATCCTGAAACAGGAAAATTTAATTCACAGGGCGGAACTGAGGATATTCCGTGGTGCGACAGGGTGATGAAGGACAAGATCCTGAAGAGAGCTGGCTGGCCAGAGATAGCGAAGTTGAAATATCCTTTCCTCTGCGACAGTTCAATTTTTTGTCAGCACATCGACAACAACGGATTGAAATATCCTGGGCCACATTATCGGGGAACAAAGCAATACAAGGGAAGCAAACTCGAAGATCTTGAGAAGCACCCCGAAAAGCACGTCATTGTTCGGACGGCAGGGAGCCAATACTAATGAATGAGCCAGAGATATTGGAGATAAATGTCGGGGATAATATCCAGACCTCGGAGGTGATGGGGAAAGATGACGCACTTCAAAAAATCTTTCAGAATCCCAAGAACGATCCGAAGATTGCTGGATTGTGTCGGGTTCAGGACGTTGAGACGCTACAGAAACTGGCTCCAATGGCCCTCGAATACAGTAAACAACAATCTAAACCAGTGTTAATTGTGGTAGTCGCAAAACAATAAGGAGAGCGTTATGGCCATTGGAGATGTCGTAAGTGGGAAGAGTCAAATTTCAGCAGCAGGAACCTTAGATATTCAGCCAGGTGCTGGAGTCGAATGGGTCATCCATAACATTTATCACGAAGCCGAAGTGGAGCTTTATTTCGCTGACAGCACCAGTGATCTTTTGTTTGATACCGATGCTTCGTATGGAGCTTGGACGGGAATGTTTTTTCACGTCAACGAAACCAGATATTTGACGGTAAAGAACACGAACGCTGCCTCCAAATATATCGGATATGACGGGATCATTACGAAAGAATAAACAGTAAATACAGGGGGTAGGGGAGGTATGCGATGATTAAATACACGAAGCAGACTACTTTGGATAATTTCACGCTTGTAAGGAATTCCAACGATGCCGTGGCGGTTGCTGACCGTATCGAGGAGAATACTATGCTTCTTGCCTTCCTCAGATCTGCGGATAAAAGCGTATCCTATTACTCCCTTGCGAATGGTTTCATCGATGGATATCAAGATGAAACTGGCATAAATACAGGTTCTTCAACGAACGAACTTTATTCTGCTGGGACTCACTCTTACAGTCCAGATGTCCCATCGAATATGACTCTCGTTTCGGCTGTAATGACAGCGGTGGAAGAACCAAACGATATGAGAATTGTTCTTTACGAAGAAGATGTCGATGCAATCACTCTCAATACGGATCTCATCGCCAGCGTATCCAGAGACGGGGGAACAACCTGGACAGTCGTAACGCTTGAGGATGAAGGGACGTATGATTCAACGAAAAGAGTTTTGGCAGGAGTAGCTGATGTTTCGCTGCAGCCGACAGGAACCAGTGTTGTCTATAAAATTGTGACCGCAAATGCGAAAGATTTAAAGCTCTATGGAGCGTCACTGAGTTGGGCATAAAGGGAGGAATGATATGTTAAAGTTTCCACAGCTTACAAATGTCGATAAATACAGTATTCAGACGAGCCACGGCGTACTGAAGATTGTTGATCGAATTGAGCAGAACCTTGACCTCCTGGCGTTTTATCGATGCACAGACAATGCTCTTGCGAAGTATAACCTTGTCAACGGCGTGGCTGACGGGTATCAGAATCAAGCAGGCATTGATGAAGATGAGTCGAGTGGTTATGTTTATGTTGCTGAAGATAGGTATTTCGCTCCCTTTATAAATACGCTGTATCGTCCTTCCGACATTTCTACTGGGCTTCAGGGATACTGGAAGCTGCAGGAGCCATCAAGCCATACGTTTGCATATCACGGGAATGCCCAGCTTGACACTGGAGTTACTCCTAAATTCGGAACGGCTTCTCTTCTTCTGGATGGTACAGGGGATGACATATACACGGCCAATCGAGCGGAATTCAATCTTTACGATCAAGATTTCACTTTTGATTTCTGGGCGAGATGGTCAACACTCACATGGTCAGCGAATCAGTTTCTTCTCGATTACCGCATTGACTCTGGGAATGAAGTTCAGTGTTCATTTTACGATGCTGGAACTGGGGATTATAGATTTAGAGTTTTAATTGATAATGCTGCTGAATATGGCGGTGGTCTTTTTGATTATCGTCCAGTGATTTCTCCTACCGTAGATACTTGGCATCACTTTGCATGGGTTCGATCAGGTCAAACCTCCTATGTGTTTCAGGACGGAACTCTTCTTGGAACTCAAACCACTGTGCTGTCATCCTGGAAGAACGCTCCTTCTTCAGCCAGTGCTGCTTTTTACATTGGATCAAGAAGTAATATTGAACTTTTTTTCAACGGCTGGATTGACGAGTTTAGGTTTTCTCGGATAGCTCGATGGACAGAATCCTTTACGCCAGAAGTAGCTCAATACACGAATGACGAACACACAATTCTCTTAATGCACTTTGATGGTTCAGATGCCTCCACAACTTTTACCGACAGCATGGATGGAACACGTTTTGATTCTTCTCTGAACGGGAATGATCTTGCCGATAATGCTTCGGTTCTTGTTCAAGCTCAGGATTATTGGAATGGTATTGGCATACTTTCTGCTGATTTTGAAACAGGAAGCAGTGAATATCTTTCAATCACTGATGCTTCTCAAACAGGTCTTGATATCAGTGGAGCAGGCGGATCAGTCACGATGGTGGCGTGGGTAAGGTCAGAGTCCCTTACTAATTATCGTTCGATCATAGCGAAATACAATAACTCGAATGCAGGATACTCGATGAAGATTGATGCTTCAGGGAATCTTGTATTTGATGTTAATGCCTCTCGATATTCATCTTCTGGATCAACGATGGGTGTTGGACAGTGGTATCACGTCGCTATTGTATTCGATGAACCGAATAATCTTATTTTGTTTTATCTGGGTGGGAATTTAATCACTGCAACTGGAAGTGCGACTTTTACGATTACTGATGTTGCCAGTGATTTTAATGTCGGAGCAGCAGATTCTGGGGCAGCAAATTATTTTGATGGTCTCATAAAAGACGCAGCGGTGTGGAATACAGTTCTTACGCCCATTCAAATCAAATCCCTGGCTTACGGCGTTGATTATTCCAAATACGCTTATCGCCCAGATTCCGTTTCGACTCAGCCAGATTCCTGGTGGAAGCTCAATGAGATTTCGCCAGGAACAGGGGCGGTATCTCGTGAAGATTCATCTGGATCGAATACGCTTACCGATATAAACACAACGGCTTCTAAACGGGGATATGCAGAGGGTGTTGGAGCCTTTTTCGTTGTGGCGAATACTGAACGATTGACGGCTGCGGATAACACTATTTTACATCCAGGAGATGTTGATTGTTCCTGGAGTGCCTGGGTAAGGCTGACTGCATTGTCGTTGACCCAGCCGATAATGTCTGTGTGGGATTCGGGATCAAACCAGCGGAGTTTTCTGTTTTATGTGGATAATACCAATCATTTAGCGATAGCGATGTCTGCCAATGGAACAGCAGTTGCTGGGCAGGCTGTCTCTGTTAATACTCTTTCAAGTGGAGTTTGGTATCACTGTGCAGCAATTTATAACTCCACAACGGATCAGTTGAAGATTTATCTTGATGGAAGACTTGAACACCAAGTCACGTCTGTGGGTGGGATGTTTGCAGCAAGTACAGCGTTATTCACCATCGGAGCATCGTATTCTTCTGGATCTCCTTCGACATGGCTTGGGGGATCAATTCAAGATTCAGCGATGTGGAGTGGATATGAACTCTCTGAATCTGAAATTCAAAATCTTGCCTCTGCATTCCCAATTCAAAAGACAGGAATCATATCTTACTGGAAGATGGATGAGTCAAGGGCTGCACACACATTGGTCGCAAGTGGGAGCACCCAGGTTGATACGCTTTATCAGAAGTTTGGAACTGGCTCTTGCTTATTTCAGTCATCGGGAAGCTCCTTCTTAACCATCACGGATTCGGGCGGTCATCCAGATTTTGCGCTGGGAACAGGTGACTTCACTGTTGAATTTTGGGCGAGATTTATTGCTTCCCCAGGCAATGAAGGATTTTTCGGAGAGACTGGAGATTCCACGGGAATGAGGGCGTGGTATGAGCATTCTGGAAGCCAGTTGAGTTTGGGCGGTTCAGCTCAGGTCAACTTCACATCCTGGCAGGTTTCGGATACGAATTTTCATCACATCGCATTCGTTAGGAAGAATGGAATGGCGAGCTGCTATGTTGATGGAACTCAAATCGGAACAACTCAGGCGTGGACGGTTGATGCGACCTACACCGCTGATATGAGATTTGGCGCACGAAACGCAGCTATTATGTATATGGATGGCCGAATGGACGAGATTCGGGTGAGCAACATTGCCCGATATCTGGCGGATTTTACGCCTGCAACAGCAGCCTTCACGACTGACCAATACACAGCGTTGCTTCTTCATTGCGACGGGATAGACACAAGCACAGATTTTCCCGATTCCTCCGTGGTTCGGTATCCACATACCATGACGGCAGTAGGAACTGCTCAAGTCGATACGACCTACAAGAAATTTGGAACAGGTTCTCTTCTTCAAACTGCTACAGGTGCTGCACTAACCACTCCAGCTTCTGATGACTTCAACATCAATATTGGGGACTGGACTATTGATTTTTGGGTGAGGTTTACAGACTATACCGCATCAAATTATTTTTGTGGTCAAAGAGAAACGGATCCAGTTAAGGCTTGGTATATATCGAAGTATGCTGATGGTGGTGATGATTCCAATAAATTAAGGTATTCGTGTACTGGTGGGACTGGTGTATATCACGGAACATACGAGATGGCTTCAACCTGGTCTCCTGCCAACAATACCTGGTATCACTTGGCTTTCGTTAGATCAGGATCAACGGCGTATATATTTATCGATGGTGTTTCACAGTCAGTGTATCAAGAACGTGCTTTCAATAGCACAGAGGTAACTCGTGATGCTCTAATGAAGGTTGCAGGTTATCATACTCTTACTACAAGTTTGGTTGGGGGAATGGACGAATTTCGGATTTCCAAAGGCATTGCCCGATGGACATCTGATTTTACTCCATCAACTACATTTTATGAAGACGATGCCTATACGGTTCTTCTCCTTCATATGGACGGAGTAGATGCAAGCACAAGGTTCCCTGATTCTGTTTCTGGGATTCCTACGACTTATGCGGATTCAATCGGAGTGAATGATTTAACAACAGTAAATTCCCCGATTCAGGTTATTGGTCAAGCTGGGAACGCTGCTGATTTTGAATCAGGAAGCACTCAGCTTGCATACAATTCAAATTCTGCTTTTGAAATCAAATCGGATCAGCTTTCGATGATGTGTTGGTTCAAGATGGAATCTTCTGGTTCCGCTATGTGCATCATGGGTCATCACGACAATTCAGCCGAAGGATTCGCTTGGCTGCATACTTCCGCACACGTTTTTCGTGTTGATTTTCAAGGAAGTAATCACACTGCGACAATGACTGCTCTTACTGACGGGAAATGGTATCACGGTTGCGTGACGTGGGATAAGTATGCAGTTAATTTTTATGTTGATGGTGGCTGGGTTTATTCTGTTGCACAGTCAGGGACATTGACTTGGGATTCTACTGTTGATTTTACTTTAGGTGTTCAGCGGTATCCCAATTCTCCGACAGCTTATTTCGATGGCTTACAGGACGAGGCTCTTGTTGCTTCTCGGTATTTCCGCCCCCAAGAAATCAAGTCAGTTTACATCAAGGGTCTTATCAATAGAACACTTGAAAGTCCAAATGTTTATCAGAATATGTCTCTTGTTTCTTCCATAGGAACAGCGGTATCGGAACCGAAACATATGAGGCTTGTAATTCACGAAGACGATGTGGATTCAATCACGCCCAACACTGATATTCTGGGATATGTATCCAGGGACGGCGGAACGACATTTGAGCAAGTTACTTTGGAGGATGCTGGATATTACGATGGAACCAAAAGGATTCTTTCAGGGGTAGCAACAGTCCTGAATCAACCTTCTGGGACATCGCCAGTCTACAAAATTGAGACCGCAAATGAGAAGGATCTAAAAATTTACGGTGCGGAACTGAACTGGGAATAAGGGAGGAATGATATGTTAAAGTTTCCATTTAAAACTACCTACGACAGACTTACGACAGTGAAGGATCAGAACGTCTTGAAGGTGGTTGATCGCATCGAGCTCAACATTTCCCTCCTTGCATTCTATCGGTCTGTCGATATCGGGGCATCTTATTACAATCTTCTTGGCGGAATGATGGATGAATATGAGGATGAGACAGGCATCAATGAAGTTTCTTCGTCTGGAGATATTTATAACGCAGTAGATAAATCCTTCCGTCCTGATTTGGTTCAGGAAATGTATCGCCCAGACAGCATTTCAACAGGACTTCAGGGATATTGGAAGCTGGATGGAGCATTCGGTGCAGGTTATGCTGACCCAGGCTTCTCTATCGGCAATATAACTGGAAATGCTCACGGAATGGCTGTCGCTTTTACAGCTACGAGTGATTATAACGTTACAAGGATTTTGATGAGGTTCAAAAAGAATGGAACCCCGACGTGGACGTATAGGATTCGCTTGTATGCTGCCGATGGAAGCAATCTTCCCACAGGCTCTATCCTTGCTCAAACGGGGGACATTTCTGTTTCATCGTACACAACTTCGCAGGTAACGTATAACTACGCTCTGCTTTCACCTTATGCTCTTACGGAAGGACAGAATTATTGTCTCGCTATGGAATATGTTTCTGGCGGAACGACACCTCCTGATGCCTCTCATTACATCTTTTCTGATGGGAAAATTGAAGCCAATCAGCCTCGGATGCTTGGAGGATCACAGAAGAGTTCGAGCGACGTTTGGGCTGCTCTTCCAGCAACGTGGATAATGTACTTTAACATCATCGGAGATGAGGTTGATTATTCTCCTAATGGGAATAATTTAACGAATACAAATTATGCAAGTTCAGCCACCCTAAATTACTGGGGGGACAGTGGATCGAAACTTCTTTATTCCGCAAATGCCCAGTATTTTTCTATTGCCGATGCTTCTCAAACAGGATTGGATATTACGGGATCGTTTACGTTTGCAGTTTGGTTAAATCAAACATCTACTACAAGCGGTGTATCTCTTATGGATAAGGGATCTGATGCTTATTCCTGTAATTTATCTGCTGCTGACGGTGGAACCCTAAACACATATGTTGGAAGTCAATTCCACAACCAACTTCCAATCGGTGCAGACCTTGCCTCTACAGGTAAATGGTTTCATCTGTGCTGGGTCTTTGATGATACCGCTAATACAAGTTCTGTTTATCTTAATGGAAATCTTGTGAATGTCGTCGCAAAGACAGTAAGCCCAGGAACGAATTCAACTCAATTTTCTCTTGGATATAGACCTGCGGAGGCAACATTTAACGGATTGATGAAAGACTCAGCAATTTGGAATGTCGCTCTCACACCTCTTCAAATCAAATCCCTGGCGATGGGTGTCGATCTCTCGGAATATGCTTATCGTCCGAATTCCGTTTCAACACAGCCGACTTCCTGGTGGAAATTGAATGAAATCTCCAACAAGACAGATGCCAGGACTCGTGCGGATTCGATGGGATTAAATACCCTGCAGGACGACGACACGACTGAGACTTTAGGCGGATATATTGAGGGAACTGGTGCTGATTTTGAATATTCAATTGGCAATAAATTAACCATCACCGATGCTCTCCAGACAAACTTGGATATCACAGGATCATATTCTGTGGCTGGTTGGTTTAAACCTGAATCTTGGGGTTCGGCGGTAATTACGATTTATTCAAAGTGGATCAGCACGGGTTATATGTGCAGAATCAATGCTTCTCAATCTCAGTATTGGAATGATGCTGTCCAAGTCAATATCAACTGGCTGAAAACTCTTTCTCTCAATACTTGGTATCATATGGTCTTCATTTATGATGAGGATGCTGGTACTGTTTCAACATATCTTGATGGTGTGCTTCAAGGTTCTGGAGCAATGAGTACCACGCCATCCGATAATGCTCACGCTTTTCAGTTGGGAGTGCAGGGGGCAAATACTTCAGGATATGATGGCTTAATGTCGGACGTGGCGATCTGGAAGGGGTACGTTCTCTCTGAATCTGAAATTCAAAATCTTGCCTCCGCATTCCCAGTGCAGAAATCAGGAATTATTTCCTACTGGAAGATGAATGAAGAACGTGCAGCGAAGACAGTCACTCCTGTAGCTGATGCCAAGATTGATATAGGGGTGACTAATCCATTTGGGGGTAAAACTGGTGTCCTGCAGCTTGATGGGACGGGAGATTATTTATCCATCCCTGATTCGCCAGACTGGAATTTTGGAAAAGGTGATTTCACGATTGATTGTTGGGTGAGGTTTTCTTTAATTACATTGACTCGAATGATTTATAATCGAGGTGCTAATGAATTTTCTCTTCGGCTTAATGCTGGAGCGTTGCAGGGTGTAATTGCTTCTGGAGTTGTAAGCACCTACACCTGGACACCAAATACATCCCAGTGGTATCACCTTGCCTGGGCTCGATCAGGTGGAGTGCTGAAAATGTTTGTTGATGGAGTGCAGGTGGACTCGGATGTAAACACAGCAAGCATCAATTCTACTTCAGCAATTCAGATTGGAGCGAATTCTGGTGGAACAGATAACTTCTTTGGATCTATTTCGGAAGTGAGAGTGTCGAATGGCATTGCGAGATGGACGGAATCCTTCACTCCTCCGACATCTCAGTATGAAACAGATTCCAATACGGCTTTACTGCTGCATATGAATGGATACGACACAAGCACAACCTTCACGGATTCATCCATTAAGACTTCGCATATCGTTACACCGTTCGGTGATGCTCAAATTGATACTGGAATTACCGATGCGTTTGGCGGAACTGCTGGGTGTCTTCTATGTGATGGAACCGTTGATTATTTATCCATTCCTGATTCGTCAGACTGGAGCTTTGGAATAGGTGACTGGACTATCGATTTTTGGGTTAGGTTCAGCATTACAATAAACACACAACAGCTCGTAACGCAATGGGATACTAACTCATCCAATTATTTTCAATTTTATAAACATTCCAATAATTCAGTTTTAAGATTGTCATGTGTGGTTGATGGTGAGGATGCTGGAAATTATGGTTTTACGAAATCGTTTTCAGCAGATACCTGGTATCACGTTGCTATTATGCGTGTTGGCCCTACGGCAATCTGTACTGTTGATGGAACTGTTTTGCCAAAACTTATATACACTGATTTCGGAACTGTTGATCTTGGCGATATCAATGGATTTTTAGAAATAGGAAGAAGAGGGGATGGAACTGGTCGTTTATATGGATGGATGCAGGAGATTCGAGTCAGCAAAGGAATTGCTCGATGGACGGAAGATTTCACACCATTAACATATCCATACATAACGGATGATTACACGAAGCTGCTTCTTCATTGTCGGGGCACAGACGCAAGTACATCCTTCCCCGACTCATCAATTAAGACCCCACACGTTGTGACGGCGGTAGCGAATGCTCAAGTCGATACGAGTTATTCAAAATTTGGATCGGGATCTGCTCTTATGGATGGAACAGGAGATTGGTTGAGTGTTCCAACATCCAGCGACTGGCGCATCAATACTGGAGACTGGACAATTGATTTCTGGGTTCGATTTACGGATATAAGCACTACTCAATATTTTGTCGGCCAAAGAGAAGACTCATCTTTAGCTTGGTATATATCGAAGTATGCTGATGGTGGTGATGATTCCAATAAATTAAGGTGGGCATTTTATGGGGGCGCACCACCGTATCACGGAACACATCAAATGACCAATACCTGGTCTCCTGCCAACAATACCTGGTATCACTTGGCTTTTGTTAGATCGGGAACTACAGGATATATGTTCATCGATGGAGTTTCGCAGGCAGTGACAACACAAAGTGCTTTCAATAGCACGATGGTAGAACTTACCGCTTCATTAACGATTGGGAATTATGCTACTGGTACATGGGGAATAATTGGAAATATGGATGAATTCAGAGTTTCTAAAGGAATTGCTCGGTGGACAGCAGATTTTGATGTTCCGACTGCTCCTTATGAAACCGATGAATACACCGTGCTTCTTCTCCATTGTAACGGCTTAGATACAAGCACAATCTTCAAGGATTCCTCAACCTTTACACCTGAAACTCCTGTGGCCTATGCGGATGCAATCGGCTCTAATTTACTGGAAACAGTAAATTCTCCAACTCAAGTTGTTGGGAAAGTTGGAAGTGCTGCGAATTTTGAGGCAGGGAGTTCTCAATATGCTTCGATTACAAACGCACTTCAGGGTGGATTGAATCTTGTAAAAGATTTTTCACTACTTGCGTGGGCAAAACCACGGTCTCTTGGATCCAGTATGTATGTGATCGACAAGACATCTGGGTCGAATGGATATGGACTTCGTTTTGGAACTACTGGACTCGTGACTGTAAGAATTAACGGAAATGAAACAGATTCAACGGGCACGACAGCGGTGGCAGGAGATTGGATTCACGCTGGCGGTTTATATACTGGGGCTTACAGACAGGCTTGGGTTGATGGGAAATTGATAAATCAAGCAGCATACTCAACGGATCCTGTCCTTGAGGCAGCTAATTTAGGATTAGGAATTGATGTTTCTGCGACTGGTGCATATATGGATGGAATTTTGGATGAGGTTATCATCGCAGGGAGATATTTTCGTGAGGAAGAAATGAAGTCACTTTTCGTCAAGGGAAACATAAGAATCCAGGCTGTAACAACTGACAAGAATATGTCTCTTCAATCAATTCCATTTGCAGCTTCCGCTGTTCCTGATTACGCCAGGATAATCCTTTATCAAGAAGAAATCGATGCAATTACCTTAAATACAGATCTTATTGCATCTGTTTCCAGAGACGGAGGATTTTCCTGGGTGACAGTGACTTTGGCTGATCAGGGGGAATATGCAGCAACCAGGAACATTTTGACTGGGATTGCGGATGTCTCGTCTCAGCCGTCTGGGAGCTCGATGCTTTATAAGATCGAGACAGCCAATGAAAAAGACATGAAGATTCACGCAGCCTCAATGAACTGGTAGGAGGGGATATGGTTGTAAAATTATTTGATCAAGATTCTCACAAAAATCGAATTCGTGAGAGACAAGATGCCAAGACGAGTCAGGCCCATAAGGATAAAGTTAAAGCAAAGGGTCTTCGGAACGTTAAAAAAGATCTGAGCAAGTAAGGGAGGCGAAATGGCACTGACAGAATTCGGAAGACACATCTTCAGCAGCTTGACCGAGCACGGGCGTTTCTTTGAAGCTCCCTTGACCGAAGAAGGTCATTACGGGCCAAGTGCGAATCTCGATCTTAATATTTATGATTCCGCTTCTATTACCGAAAATGTTGATCTCGATATCCTTATCGATATTTCTGTCTATGATTCCGCCTCTATCGCAGAAAGCCTTACTCTCAGGTTGGATGCTTTGGTTCCAAGTGTTTACGATTCTATTTCTATTGCGGAAAATTTGGATATCAATCTTGATGTCTTAAATATCTCTATTTACGATTCCTCCTCTATTGCGGAAAATTTTGATCTTGATCTTAATGTCTTAAATATTTCCGTCTATGATTCCGTCTTGATTACTGAATCCGCCAGCATCATCGATCTTGTTGTTGAGGTTGGTGTTGTGGTAGATACGGCCTCAATCACAGAAGACCTGACTCTTAATCTGGATGTCTTGAATCTCAGCGTGTTCGATACAGTCACGATTGCAGAAGACCTGACTCTTAATCTGGATGTCTTAAATTTTTCAGTTTTTGATACAGCTTCTATTGCTGAAGACATCGCAGTCTTTCTTCCGATTCTAACGATCTCGAAGTATGACTCCGTGACGGTTTTTGAAGTCTTTGACATCCTGATGCCAGAGATGAATATTTTTACTTATGAAAATATTCCGATTACGGAAATTTTTTCGATCCTAATGCCAGAGATGAATATCGGTGTATTTGATTCCGTTACAATTACCGAATCACTCAGTATTAACGATCTCGTGGTTGAGGTTGGGATTGTCGATGATTCCGTCTCTATTGCGGAATCGACAACGCTTTCCCTAAGTGAACTTTTCTTGAGCGTCAACGATGCAGTCTCGATCACAGAAGACATCGAGCCCAGCATCGACGTTCTCTATGTCAATGAATTCGATGCTATCGCAATTGCCGAAGATCTGGAGCTAACGTTACCTGAACTTATCATTGACGTGAATGACTCTGTATCGCTTGCTGAGAATCTGGATTTGAACCTGGATGTCCTCAATATCGAGCCTTACGACTCTATCTCCGTCGCAGAAAACCTAGAGCTCAACCTAGATTCTTTGGTTCCCAATGTCTTCGACTCCATTACGATTATCGAGGACTTGGTTATTACTGATATCATCGTTGAATTGGGGATTGTCTTCGACTCCATATCTATTGCCGAAGACCTGGTTATTAACCTCACAGAGCTGGTTCCAAGCGTTTTTGATTCAATATCCATCGCAGAAGACATTGCTATGGGGCTGAATGACCTGTTCTTGCTGGTATCTGATAGTCTCCTTATTACGGAATCCGTCAGTGTCATCGATCTCGTGGTGGAAGTCGGGATCGTAGTAGATACGGTTGCGATTGCGGAAACTTCAACTCTATCCTTGAGCGTTCTCCATATCCCAGAGAGATATGATGTCTCGATTATCTCGGAAACCGTTATTATTGGATTGAATGTTCTTGTCCCGAACGTGTTTGATTCGGCTGTGGTTACAGAAGATATAACGCTTTTCCTCGGAGAAATGTTTTTTACAGTTTCCGATTCGATTGTCGTTGCCGAGGATGTTACTTTCGATTCACCACTTCCAGTAAATGTATTCGATTCGGTTGCGATTGCAGAAGACGTTACCTTTGATTCTCCTCTTCCCATTGATGTTTTCGATTCAATAGCGATTACAGAAGATGTTGCCTTTGACTCTCTGCTTCCAGTAAATGTATTCGATACAGTTACAATTACGGAAGACATCACGATGAGAGACCTTGTGATTGAGCTTGGGATTGTCTTTAACTCGATTGCGGTTGCAGAAGACGTTACTTTCGATTTACCGCTTCCCATCGATGTCTTTGATTCGATTTCAATTACTGAAGATATTCAAACACATGACATCGTGATTGAGCTTGGGATTGTTTTCGACTCAATAGCGATTACAGAAGACGTTATTTTTGATTCTCCGCTGCCAGTAGACGTATATGATTCAGTAACAGTTACTGAAGATATTCAAACACATGACATCGTGATTGAACTTGGGATTGTCTTCGATTCAATTGCGATTACAGAAGATCTCGTATTGAGTCTTGGCACTCTTGCGCCGAACATTTTTGATTCTATATCGATTACAGAAAACTTGGATTTGAATTTAGATGTACTGAATCTTTTGGTTTTCGATTCAATCACAATTACTGAATCCGTCAGTATCATTGATCTTGTTGTTGAGGTAGGGATCGTTGTTGACACTGTATCAATAACAGAAAATCTGAATCTAAACCTCGATGCCTTGAATGTCAGCGTATTCGACAGTGCTTCCATTGTGGAAGATATTGCTGCACAGGCTCTCACGGGAGCTGAGGTTAATGACACAGTTACGATTACAGAAGATCTGACGTTGTACCTGGATCAGCTCTTTGTTGATGTCAATGATGCTATTTCGATAACAGAGTTCTTTACAACAGAAGGACAATCCGCAGTCAGCGTGTTTGATACAGTTGCGGTCGCAGAAAACATCGAGCCGTCACTGGATGTTCTTAATGTCTCTGTCTTTGATACAGCGACAGTTGCGGAAGATATCGAAGTCCATGATCTCGTGATTGAACTCAGTGTGTTTGACACAATCACTGTCATGGATATCCAGAACTTAACTAAGAGCGGAGCTCTTGCCGTTTTGGATGATATTGAGGTTATTGAGAATTTGGAACTTGAACTTGATGCCCTCTTTACGAGCGTGTTTGATTCAGCAGCGATTGCAGAGGACATTCAGGCTTACCTGGATGTTCTTTACGTCGATGTATTTGACTCAGCAGCAGTTGTAGAAGACGTTACTCTTGATTCTTCGCTTTCCATTGATGTCTTTGATACAGTCACGGTTGCGGAAGACATCACAATGAGAGACATCGTGATTGAACTTGGAATTGTCTTTGATTCAATTACGATAGCAGAAGACGTTGCCTTTGATTCACCGCTTCCCATCGATGTCTTCGATACAATCACGGTTACAGAAAATATTCAAACGACTGATATTGTGATTGAGCTGGGGATCATCTTTGATTCGATTGTGATTGCAGAAAATGTCACTCTCGATTCTTCATTACCCATCAATGTCTTCGATACAATCACGGTTACAGAAAATATTCAAACGACTGATATCGTGATTGAGCTGGGGATCGTCTTTGATTCTGTTGCGATTGCGGAATTCGTTGACCTCTATTCAGAGCTTCCAGTGGATGTCTTTGAAGCTATCTCGATTACAGAAGTCCCAACGCTTTCCCCGAATCCTTTATATGTGGATGTCAATGAAGCCGTAATAATTACGGAAAATATCGATGTCACTGACCTGGTGGTTGAGTTGGGAGTGCTGGTTGACACCATTGCATCTGTTACGGAATTTGTGGATATCTCGCTGGATGTCTTAAATATCAATGAGTTTGACTCCATTGCAGTCTCGGAATTCAATGATCAATATCTGGATGTTTTAGTGCCAGAAGTCTTTGATATCATTGCAGTTACAGAAGCGATCATTATGACGGATATCGTGATTGAGCTCAGTGCGATAGAGACAATCGCAGTCACAGAAGACATTCAGGCATCTGTTGATAATCTGTTCATAAGTGTCAATGACACGGTATCGATTGCGGAGGACTTCACTGGAACTCTTCCAAGCGTCTTCATCAATGTGTTCGATACAGTCTCGATTACGGAGCAGGCTTACGTCATCGATTTGGTTCTGGAAGTCGGGATTCTGGTCGATACGATTTCGGTTGCGGAATCCATTGATCAATATCTGGATGTTTTGGTTCCGAATGTTGGCGATTCCGTGACGATTACGGAAAGCCTTGAAATTGAAAATCCAATTATTTATTTGTCAGTATTCAGTAACATTGTTACTGCGGAATCTTACTCCGTGGCACTCGATGATTTGGTTATCAACGTAGCGGAAACCGCCATAGTGCTCTCTGAAAATTTCGAGTCACTTTTCGACATTTTAAATAGTGACGTTACTGAACAAATCTACTGCATAGAATCAGTAAGTTTGTTACTGAATGAGCTTTTCACGAGTATCGAAGATATCGTTACAATTACGGAATTAGCAACGCCTTCGCTGGATGTACTCAATGTAAGCGTTTCGGATTCAGCAGTAATTTCAGAATATGTTGATCGCACTAGAGGAGTGTTCGAGGTAGATGTCTCAGATTCGATTTCGATAGCAGAATTTATCAGTGACAATCTCGATGCCTTGTTTGCGGAAGCATTCGACAACATTATAATTGCCGAAGTCACAAGCAAGTTCTTTGACAAATGGAACATCATTTCGGCAGACGACATCGTGATCTCTGAAGACGTGCAGGCATTCCTACCGTTTATGGCATTTGATGTCAGTGATGATCTTGCCATCGAGGAATATACGAACTTCGGATTTAATGTTCTTGGAATTGATGCTTACGATGACATCGCTGTTGTTGAGTATGTCAACGGAGACTTCTATACTTGGAGAGCGTATCGAAAGATGTGGCTGTATTCACCGATTGGAGCTCCGAGCTGATATGGATCTTAATTTATTTGTATATGATTTAATCGTGGTAGTTGAAGATATCTCAGGTGATTTTTATACCTGGAAAGCTGTCACCAAACTTTTCTTGGGTTCATCGCTCACGGAAATTTTCGTATAGGAGGCGAATATGGGATGCGAAACAGCAGCGTCGCTGCCGACAAGCAGTTCCGCCAGACATTATGTAAATGAAATAGGGACTGAGCTCATTGTTGAATGCGGAAAGAACCTCAGTAATGCTGCGTTTCTGAAGCTCTCAGTGAAGCGTCCCGATGGTTCTGTTGTGGAGTGGACAGGCGAACAAGCATTCCAGCGGAGAACAGCCATTCGTTATGTAACGAAGGAAGGCGACTTTAACGTGAGTGGTGAGTACCAGTTACAGAGTAAGGTCAGCTTAAATGGATGGGTCGGAAAGGGCAGAACCTCGAAGTTTTTAATTTACGATCAATTTGATTAACAAAAAGGAGAGAAACAATGCCGACATATAAGAATTCAAATACTGTGGTTGTTGCTTTAAAGAGCAACCGAATCGAAGCTGGACAAGTTGTTCAGTCTGAAGAATACATCGAGTCTCTGCCTGCAGGTGTAACCCAGATTGCTGACGATCCTCGTTATGTTCCCGTGAAATTCAGTAGTCTTTATTCGGGAGATTCAGGGGACTCTGGTGCTATCGCTGTTCCTGCTGGACTGCAACAATATCGGATCACGGTATCTGTTGGTGTTGGCGCAGTGAGAGTTGAGATGAACGATGTCACAACGGCAACCTTGACGGAAACTCTCGTTGCTGGAGAGTCTGCATCTTATCAGTGTCTCAACAGAATCGTGAGCACATTGAAGCTGCATTATTTGCTTACAGGAACAGTCGCAAAAGTCTCGATTGCATAAGGGAGTAAGAATGCCGACATACAAAAACAGGAACGGTTCCCCCAAAAACATAGGAAGCCAATCCATCAATGCAGGAGAGATTAAGAAAGTTCTCTCCTGGCCTGCTGGAGACACGGCTGGCATCGAGATGCTCGATGAAATGCCGATGTATAACCCGACCATTTATTCTGAGAGGATTACGGAAAGCAAAACCGTGCATATCCCCGAAGGTGAGGCGAGGTTTGCTATCCATTTTTTTGCTGAAGTGGGAGCACCCATAATCCATTACAATTCAAAAGACAATAAACCCTGTCTGAAACTTTATCCTGGCGCAAAGTGGAACGAGCGTACTTACGAGCGTTTGATTGACAAACTTATCGTTGAGCTTAAAGCCGATGAGATCCTCTGGATCATCATCGAACGGACGTGACGTTACTGAAGTTTTTCAGTAACTTTTCGGGAAGAGTTATTCAGTAAGATTGTTCAGTAACCCCATTTTGAAAACAAAAAGAAAAATTCATTTTGGGCTATAAAAAAACTAAATTTCTCCAACAAAAAAAAGGGGAACAATCATAAAAATGAAACGAAAAAACGAGGTAGAAAATGAAGAAGTTTTTTGCGATAGCGTTAGCATTAGCGATGGTATTTTCGTTCGCTCCAATTTCGTCAGCAGCGTTGTTTGAGGACAACTCGACGAATTATGAGAACGAGAACGAGCAGGATCAAGCGCAAGGCCAGCTTCAAGGGCAAGCGCAAGGCCAGCTCCAGGGGCAAGCTCAAGCAGCAATCGCTGCTCAAGGGCAAATGCAGGGAAATTTAAACAAGAACGACGGGAACCAGGGACAGGCTGACGTAAATATTCGTTACGAAGACCGTTTCCAGATTCCTTCGCATTCTTCGTTTGCAGCTCCTGCAGGGACAGAAACAGCACAGATGTCGATTGGTGGTTTAACGCTTTCAGATACCGCTCCTCACGTCGTTGCTCAAGCAAAAATGCAGATTTTACAAATGGCTCTTGAAGGTGGTTTGGTTGACAAGGAATTCGCTCAGGATCAGGTTTTGACGATGATCGATAACTTGAATATTCAAACAACTCCGAAGAGAATTTTTAGTTATGGCCCACGCACAAGTGGCAAGCACTTATTCAACCTTTTTGGAATCATTGCTACGGATTCTTGGAGAGGCAATAAGAAGGCCGAAGAAGTTTCAGAAGTACCTGCTACATAAGGAGTTAAGATAACTAGGACAGGAGGAAATATGGAAAAAATTATGGAGATTGTCAACTGGGTTTTAGCGAACAAAGAACAGCTTGTCGTTGGATACCTTGCGATTGTCGGATTTGTGTCGTGGATTGTTCAGCTCACGCCCACGCTCAAGGATGACAACATCGTCTTGCCGATTATCAAGTTCCTGGGCAAATACATCGCCGTGAACAAGAAAGTCGTGGACGAGGAAAGGCCAAAATAATGGGCTGGATTGAGTTGGCAGGAAACATTTTCAAGCTGGTGTTCCTCCTCCTGTCGAAGTTTTTTGACTGGAAAAAGGAGCGAAAGGTGATCAAAAGTGAGGCTGCGGATATGGTTACGGACGGCATCAAAACCCGTGATCGAAGTAAAATCACTGCTGGTTTTTCTCGCTTGAAAAATATTTGATTTGGTGATTTAATATACCGCTGCACTGTAGAAAATTCTCTCTACAGTGCAGCGGTTTTCCAACTGCGAAGGAGATACGGAATGAAAAAAGCAACACTTTTGCTTCTTGTGATTTTCGCTCTTTCCGCTTCAGGCTGCGCCTTTTTTCAACCCACCAAGATTTACCCAATCGAAGACGATGATATCTACTCCACACCTGCAGGCGCATCTGTCGTAATCCCTGCTGGCACAAAGATTTTGGATGACAAGGGAAATGTCATTGAGGAATGGCCCGATGGGAAAACTACGCTGGTGAAAAAGTCAGGCTGGACGATGAGTGATTTTTATTTGCAAGAAGTCGTGGACGCTAAAGTCAAAAGACCCAAGCGATAAATTTTTTTTGAGTGCTTATGCCCCTTACTCAGGGGCATTCGCATCTCTGGAATTGACACTTTCAGCTTTCGGAGAGGATGGGCGGATGGAAATTTTGAATGAGATTTTCGGATGGTTTTTGAAACAAGTGGGGTGTGAAAATTTTTTTTCACAAAATACCCCCTTCCCCTCTCCTCCCCCCACTCTTTTTCTCCCCCCCCTTCCTCACACTCCATCCCC
>Ga0307377_10000577_pt1 | contig 48066 bp, 54 predicted proteins | sample TR3MG_FD_202535 | JGI IMG/M metagenome (GOLD analysis project Ga0307377, IMG submission 202535) | Soil microbial communities from Risofladan, Vaasa, Finland - TR-3 | ecosystem: Environmental > Terrestrial > Soil > Coastal area > Acid sulfate soil | place: Finland: Risofladan, Vaasa | collected...
AGCCCGTCCCGGAACTTGTCGAAGCGCAGCGGGTCTCTCAGCTTCAAGCGTCGTGGGTCCCGCATGTCTTCGGACAGGACCTCTCGTACGTCAACTGCGTTCTGGGCCGCAAAAGCGGCCATGACGGCCTGGCCGACGAGCTTTACCGGGGTGGTGTTGGTCGGGGGCGCCAAGCTCGATACGACGGGCCGGACATCCCGGACCCGCGCTATGGCTTCGCCGTTCCAGAACGCCTCGGCGAGCGGGCAGCCATCCCGGATGGCGTCCGTGATCAGGGGGTCCAGGTCGGCCATGACACAGATTGCGGCCTGGGGGCCGTCTGCAATCCGGTCCAGGATCGTAATCGAGGTGAGGGTCGAGAACACAGTCTCGCCGATCTGCCAGTTCTTGCTGTTCTCCTCGTTCGAGGGCACAACGGGTAGCTCGTAGTTGCTGATGTCGAACTGGAGGTCTTCGGTGACCGATTGACCCGTGGTGTCGACGCCTGTCAACCGGATGCTGACCACCGTCGATGCCGTCAAGGTCGCGTTGAACAACCCGAGTCGAATCTTGGCGGCACCCAACAGCGTGGTCTCGATGTTGAACACGGCCGTGCCAATGTCATCGAGCTTGGTCGAGCACAGTAGGTTCTGGGGGATCTGGATGATCTCCCCGTCCTCGTTGGCGATGAACTGGAAGTTCTTGGGTATCGCGGGGGCTCCGCCGATTTCGACCTTGGCCCTGATGTTGCTGAAATTGTCGGTGAACTTCGGGCTAAGCTGAGTCACGCCCTTACCCGCCGCAATAACCATCTCACGAGACGTGATAGGCTGGCGGAAGTGGATCTCGTTGTTGATCAAGCTGCGGGGGAGTGGCTCGCCTGCATCCACCAAGCTGTACTGGACCCGGAACCCATTGACGGGTAGCCCCTCGGCCGAATGGATCGTCAGAAGGTTGGTGTGAGGCAGGAGGTCGACCAACATCTCGTTGGCGGGGTTGTCGACCCCGTAGGCCCCCAGGAGCCGAATCGGGTACCGGGTGAGCTGCACGAACCGCTGGGACACAGCCCCGGTGATGCTGCCGTCCGTGTCGGTCTCGACCCTCGACGGGGTCACGATCTCGTAGGCGACGTCACCCGGAACCCCAGGTGCGTCGTGGTCGCGGCCCAGCACAACCCCGTGGGGCAGAAACTGCTGGTACAAGGTCAGCGAACCTTGGGCCAGGTCATTCAACCCAAGGTGATGAGGGACACTCGACGAGCCCGTCCCGACGTTGGACCGGTGCTCGATGTCGACAGGGCTGAACCACGGCCGGTTGACCGTCAGGGTTGTGTTCGAGAGGTCGACCGCGACCTCGCGACCGAGCGAGTTGGTGCTGGTCGTGATCGTGATGAACGCAATCGGGACGATGCCGCGCTTCCGGGCCGGCGGGAACAGGGTGCTGTTCTGCCAGTCTGTCATCGACACGACCCTCAACGTGGAAGGCTCGTCGGGGTCCGCGTTGTAGTCCGGGGTCCGGACGAGCTGCCGGGCTTCGGAGCCGGTGAAGCGCGTTCGGACAATAGTGTCATCGTCGGGGACCACCGCGTATTCCAAGAACACCACGTTCTGCTGGCCCACATTGGTGTGGGCCATCGCGACCGCTGTGACCTTGGCCAGGAGATGAATCAACATCCCCGACTCGCTCAGGGCCATGCCCGGATAGACGTCAACGGTCAGCGGGTCACCGTCGTTCTCCTCCACGAAAAGAGGAGCATCGACGTCACCGGCCAGCGACGGATCCTCGGAGGCGAAGATACCGAAAGATGCCCCGGCGGCCTGGTAGGACCCGATCATGGCCAGGGTCCTGGCCGCGAACTCCTCGGTATAGGTCCGCTCCAGGTGCTCTAGGTCATCAATCGTGATGGGCGTGTTGTAGTTCAAGCCCGGTAATTTCAGTTCATCAGCCATAGGTCACTCAAAAATGCACCACACCCCTATTGTAACTGCTGAAATCGAAGCGAGCAGAGATGTCGTCGAGGGTGAAAAAGTATGGTTTGATGATGAGGCTACTGGACTCCCAGACGTTGTTCCCGACAGCCGTCGATGTGATCTGATACCGCAGGGATGCGATGCCAGACGCTATTGCCCAGTTACCGAACTCGACCTCGACCCCGGGTTGCTGACTCCTGACCACGATCTCGATCCGGGTACCGGGCTGGTGCGTTGACGCGATGCCGGTTGAGATGCGGGCCAGGATATTCTCGACCAAGTAGTATGTCTGATAGCCGTTGGGCTCGAACTTGAACCGAAGCGTCGCCGCCCCGTTGGTTTGTACCGGGATGTTCCACGAGACCCCAGGGGGGAACTCCGGGACCAGCTCGGTCGAAAGCACGAACCGACCGTTCGCGTCGGTGATCGCCACGAACTTGTTGCCACGGAACTGAACCTCGCCGTAGATCACGTCCCAGAACAACATCGACTCGTTGTTGATCGAGACATGGGTGACCGCAAAGTTCTTGCCCACCGACACCGGGTCTTCGTAGCCAGGCAGCGGGTTCCCGGTCGAACCAAACAGTTGTAGGTTCAGGTACTCGTCGATCTCCGTATCTTCAAAGAAGGACCCCGAGATCGCGTCGACCACGAACGGACCGTTGAGCCTTGAGGGGCGCCCGATGGCGAGCGAAATGGTCTGCGATTCGTAGCCCGGCTGGCAGCGGAGGAAGATGTTCTCCTCGTTGATGACAGCTCGGGAAATACCCTTGTCCAAGGTCAACTGATAGTTGGTACGACCGTCCAAGGCGGTCCCCAGGAACGTGACCCCGGAGATGAGCGTCGAGACGGTCGAGTTGATCAGGGCCGGCGCGGTCGCCATCGCAATCTGGTCTCCAGACACGACCGGGTAGGAGCTTCGGATCTGAACGACCGTGTCGTTCTCGTCCCAGTTCCCGATGATTTCAATCGGTACCCCGTAGAGCGCAATCCCGGCGCCGGCCGAGTGCGGCGCTACCAGTGGGTCGACCGTTGTGATCGCACCGGATACCGGATCGAAGTCGAAGATCTTGGCCAGCTCCAAGCCTGGACCGATCGACACCATCGCATTCTCGATGCTGAACCCCGGGAGAGCTTGATCGACCACGAGCAGGGACTTGTTGGCCAACGAGTCATCGATCAGCTCGGCCTTGTTCTGGGCCTCGATGATCGGAAGGAAGTTGCCCTTGCGACGTGCAAACCGGATGTCGCCCCTGAGGTTCTTGTCCAGGTACTCGGAGGCGCCACGGGGCATCAAGTGGATGAGGTTGTAGTCCTTGGCGTTGGCGTTGGCCAGGTCCTCGATGCGTCGCAGCACGTTCCTTGATGTCTCACGGTCAGCCATCTTGTTCCCTGGTAGCCTCCGCTGCCATGATGAACGAGTCGAACCCGTAGGCGAACGAAGCTCCTGCCAAACTGTAAGCCCCGGCTTTGATCGCCATTTTCCAGGTAAGGTTCACGGGGTCCTGGTCGAGTAGGAAAATGGCCGGGTAAACAGCGAGGCTCGCCCAAAATCCCATGCAGAAGTAGCAGGCCAGGAGCTGAGCCGCGAAGTCGGACTTATCCACGGCCCAGAACCGGGGGCGGTCTAGGATCTTGGAGCTGCAAAGGGTGAACGTCAGACCGTAGCAGGCCAGCAAATACACCAGCGTTGTCATAAAGCTGCCTTCCGGTAGGAAAGGTCGAGTTACTGCTTGGCCGCCTTCGCTTTCGCTTTAGCGAGCTTCTTGGCTTGCTTGACGATCTCTTTGGCCATGTCGTCCGAGATACCGGAGATCTCCGCCAGCGCGGCCTTGTCGGCTTCCGCCAGGGCATCGTAGGTCTTGAAACCAGCATCGTACAAGCTCTGTTCCAGAGCTTCCCCGACCCCGTCGATCTCGGTCAGGTTGTCGGGGGTAGTCTGCTTGGCGGCCTCGGCCTGGTCGGAGGCGTGCTGCAACTCAGCCGCGTTGGCTCGGTCCTGTGCCTCGACGTCGGTCTTGGTCGTGTCTTGCGTCGGCGACGTGTTGAGCACGGCCTTGGTTGGATCGGCCGGCTCCTTTTGGATGTTCGGGTTGGGCTTCGCGCCGTCACCGAGCCATTTCTCGGTCGTGGACTTGTCCTTGTACGCATTGACCTTCTCGACCGCGTTGGCCGGCAATACGAGTCCTGGCTTCGTCCTACCCTTTTGGAGGTGTGCTCGGATTCCCATGAGTGACTCCCTTCACGTGGAACTGCTGGATCTGGTAGCTCAACATCGAGGCACGGGCCGCGACGTTGATCAGGTTCGGGTCTTTTGATGCCTCTGCTTGCACGATACCAAGTAACCTTACGGCCTCAATCACGTGAGCAGGGATCCCTACACGGGGGGAGAAAGCCACACAGCGCTCCAAGCGATCTGCGTCAGCTTGCGCGCCACGCCGCCTCAGCTCAGCAGCTATCTCCTGAGCCTCCAGGATGGGCGCTGCGCCTTTCTTTGGCGGAGGGGCTGGTGGTGGGTCCGGTTTACGCGCGGGGTGACCGTCTGGGCCCTTGGGGACAGGTTGTGGAGCCTTGGCCGTCATTTCCCTACGGCCTGCACGATCTCAACAGCCCCCACGACGAGAGCCGCTGAAATCCCAATCCCTACCCCGATGCCGATCTCGAACTTCCACTCGTCCCAGAAGGACTCCTCTTGGGCATCCTTGAGTTCCTTCTCCAGGCCGAGAATGCGGATTTGGTACTCGTACTCGGCCAACCCCCACAGGTCTCGCTCTTTGAAACGTAGGGTCTTGTAGGCGCCCAGCTCCAACTGGAGCCTCTTGGTCTTGGTCCTGATGTTCACCACCTTGACGGCCTCGCACTCGCTGATCAAAACGCCCTGGTGTAGGATCCAGCTCTGAGGCTTTTCGTCCTGGTCGCGGTAGCGGATCGTGAAGTCCCCGACGAGGGGCGTCGGAGCTGCCACAAAGTCCGTCATGGACTCTTCACACGGGACAGGCTCGGGGGCCGGAGGCAGAAACTTCTCGACGTCCACGGCCGGCGGGACTGCCGATGCCCCCAGGGGGAGCTTCGGTCGGTCAGCCTCTGGAGCCTCTGGGGCGGGCTTCAAGTCCGGGACCGGCACGGACACGCAGCCGGTCGCCAGCATGACGCAGCACAGCAAAGCTCTCATGCGGTCGCCACCTTGTTGTAGAGGTCGGCCAAGCGCTGGCGGCGCTCGTTCTTGTCCTTGATCGCCACCACGGCGGCCAGCTCTTGCTTGACCGTGGCCTCCTCTTGGCGGGCCGCCACAATTTCGACGGTCGCCTGCTGATTGGCCTCGGTGTAGCGATCCCCGATCTCGTTGAGCACGTCCTTGAGCTTCTCGGTGCCCTCGGTCAAGCCGCCGTTGTCCTTCGGCTTCGGCTTGAGCCAGGACTTGACCATGACGTACAGGACCACGAGCCCGACACCTGCCAGGGCAATCCCGACGTACTTGGCGTACTTCTTAATCCTGGGCCACATGTCAGCCGTCGCCGTTCAGGACCTTCGCCTTGGCCGCGTCGGCTTCCTTTTCCTTGTCCGTCTGGGTCCACTTGGACAGGAGCTTCTTGCCTATCAGCTCCCAGGCCCCGATGGCACCCAAGCCGGTCCCGAGTCCAGCTCCGGCCGCGCCGAGCCATGCCTTCCAGCCAGCCCCAGGCTCGATACCGACCATGCCGAGAGCAGCTCCACCCAGGGTAGCCGTTACGATTACCACCCACGGGGTCCACTTCTTTCGGATCTTCTTGCCCTGCTTGCGCAGCAGCCACTGTAGAAACGCCACGATCAACATCAGGATGCAGGCCACGGCGGGTCCGTATTCCTTGGCCTGGAACTTCATGTAGATCCACTTGACGGCCTTGACCAGGAAGTCGCCTTCTTGGCCCGGCTCAGGGGGCGCACCGTCTGCCACAGGGCCCAACGCATCTTTCGGGTCCTTGGCTTCATCAGCCTTTGCCTCGTCGGCTGGGGCAGCAGCAGGTTCGGCCGCTGGCTCGGCCAGATCGGCCGGCTGGGCTACCACGGCCCGGACCATGACATGGTCGACACTGCTCTGAGCTGTCGCTGGGACAAAGAGCATGAAAAACAGCAAGCTGAACATCAGTTTACGGGACATGGTCATCTCCTCAGAGCAATCGGGAGGCCAGGATGGCCAATGCCTGAATGCGTGCAGCTCGATCAAGCATTTCCCGTCGTTTTCCTTTGGTACGTGCCGCGACTACAACCTTCCGTTGGATCTCCTGGGCGTTGAGCATTACCTCGGCGGTGGTCCTGTTGATGAAGTCCTGGATCACCGCTTCACTGTCCAACGCTTCCGCGAGCGTCTCGCGACACGTGTCTACGATCTCTTTTACGGAAGTAACATCGAGGTCGGAGCCGCCGGAGAGCCAGAACGCAGATCGGTCGCAGAGTGCAGCAATGTCGGTCCGGCCGGCAGCCTCGAACGCCTCGGCCAGGGCCTCGATGCCCTCCACAAACCTCTCGTTGGGATCTCTCACAGGGCCACGATGATCCGCCACACGAACGTATGGGTTCTAATCTTTGACATGATCGGGAAGTGAGCGACTGCGAAGAGGAAGTCGGTCCCGACCTTGGTGGGCTGCGACGGGTAATACTTGTAGGTCCCGTAGACCCCCAGTTCACCGAGTCCGAATTCGACGTCAGGCTCGTTGGGGTTCAGGCGGCACACCGGGGCAACCACGTTGGGGCCGATCGGCTGCTCAATAATCACGAAGTCCTTCTTGGCCCCCACTGCCTGGATCAAAGCTGTTGCTGAAATGTTGATGGGCTCGACCAGGACCGGGTTCGCCTGGTAGCCCCCAACCCCGACCTGGAAGGATGTCAGCTCGAACGACAGCTCGCCCAGAATAGACCGCGCCAAGTTGTCCCGCGACTCGTTGGTCAGCAGAGCGATGATGTCGTCTGTGGGGTTTGTGATCGCCAACTCAGTCTCCTACACGATTTCGACGATGAACTGCTCTAGCGTAATGACCCCGCCGGTCGAATCGTTGTAGCTGAACCCCCGAACGTCGAATGCTTCTGTGGTAATGAACGTATTGTTGGATTGACTGTCGCCGAACGCATCAGCCCCGTTTGTTGAAGACCCGTGACAATGACCAAGGATAGTTACGCCCGTACCGACGCCTCGGACCGTGAAATATGCTTCCATCGACCACGGGCCGGTCCCGCTCAAAGCACTAAAATTGGTCAGTGTTATGCTGTGGCCTGTTTGATCTTTGATCGAGACACCAACAGAGCAGTTTGTCCCGAGGGTAGTGACTTCCCCACCAGCTCGCACGCGGATCGTCGAGCCCGCACTCAGCCGGTTGGCTGGTATTTGATGATTAGATGCCGTAAAATACTGGCCCCCCGTTACACCCGTTCGCGTCTCTGTTGCAATGATTGCATGGGTCTGGACTGGCGTGACGATAGAGTTCGTGCCGTTGTTTAGCACGCCCAGGCCGCCGTAACTGTTCGGGCCGATCGTGATCTCGTCGCAGTTGGAGTTGATGAGCAGCGCTGTGAGGAAGTAGGTGCCGCCTCGGAAGTTGCAGTTGGAAACGAGGCAACGGTCGATCCCTTCGAGCATGATCCCGAGGCCCGCGTTGGTCGCGTTCCCAATGTCATTCCCGCCCGACCCAAAGAAGTTGTTCCCGTTCAGGGTTACCCAGCCAGAGTTGGCAGTATCCGGGCCATCAACCAAGATCCCAACAATGTACCCGCTCGAAATACCTGAAATGGTATTGGTCTGATTGCCGCCCAGGTCGTTTCCGATGGAATTGTTCGAGCAGACCGTGTCCCACGGTGAGCCCGACAGTAGGATCCCACTATTCCTGTCGGAACCACCTTGGAGCGCGTTTCCAGTGACGATATTGTAGCTGCCTTGCGCGTAAACGAGAGACCGATCTGTGGACGTATTGCCAGAGGTTGCTGATACCGAGAAGTTACCCGTGATAATGTTGTTCGAGATTTGGCTGTTTCCGTAGACCTGGATTCCGGAGCAAGCCGCCCCGGCATCAGCAACCTCATCGAGGTCAATGTAGTTCGAGTCGATGATGGTCCCAGTGGTGGCCCCAGCATGATTCGGAACAACGCCGCGCACCGCTGTCTGGATGCGGTTGTTGCTGATGCTGCCAGTGAAATACTGAATACCAGTGTAGCATTGCAGCAAATTGTTGCCGTTGACGACGGCTTGATCGCCTGTGCTGTTGATCCCCACGGACAACACGTTCGTGTCGTAATGGCGCATCGTCCGGATATTGTTGTCCGAGATGGTGACGTACTGATCACCGGAGGTGAGGCCCCCAACGCCACGGCCCGGATTGTCCCCGGCGTCCCCTCCGATGTGGTCGATGATGTTGTTCGTAACCTCTATGTAGTCGCCGTTGTAGTAGACGCCGTAGCAGATGTCGGTACTGAGCGTGTCCAAGAGGTTGCCGACGTCCGAGATCGAGTTGCCGGTAACGTTCGTGTAGGCTGTGCAGTAAATCCCTGTGGTCTTCTTGTACTGCTGCCGAATCACGTTCCCAGAGATGGTGCACTGACTTCCAGCAAGGATTGCAGCCGAGGCCCACGGATTGAGGTAGGAGGTCACCGACCCGGTTATGGAAAGCGTGTCGTCAATGTGGTTCCCACTGATCACGGAGTAGCTGCCGCTATAGATCACAGCACCCACGATTCCAAGCTCGGGGTGGTTGCGGGTGTCGATGTGGCAGTTGATGCAGTTGAGGTAGCCGCCTGTGCAGTTCACGGCCTCCGCTACGCTATAGAACGTGCAGTCGCCCACAGTGAAGTGAGATGATCCAAAAGCCCCTGTGCGCAGATTCTGGAAGTAGCAACCGGTGACCGTGCAGTATGCGTCACTGGTAACGAGGCCGTAAGTCGCGTCTTGAGCTGTCGCGTTGCCCAGGAACTTGCAACCTGTAACCGTACAACTCTGATCATTGAGACGAAGGAACGAGTATGATGCCGACCCGCCTGTGATGGCTGCATCGCGGAAATCGAAGGTGCAGTTGGAGACGGCGCTCCACAAGCCTACCAATACTGTCCAGTCGTTGTCCCCGGCCGATGTTGGGAGCCTCTGGAAATAGCTGTTGGATACGACGGCCCTATCGCGGAATCGGAAGTAGTTGTTTCCTGCCTGCCCCGCAACGACATAGGTGTTACTCTCCCAGACGAGATCAGGGGCCGTTGACGCAAAGACGGTCGCGCTTTGTTGCTGACTCTTGAACCAGTTCCCCTTGATAGTGCAGCCACCAGGGGCACCAAAGTTGTTGAACAGCTCCCCGATGGTTTCCCAGTGGTTGTTGGTCACATGGACGACGCCAGGTAGATTGGTCCCGTCAATAGAGAGGATGACGGTGCTGGCATATGTGGCGTTACCCCATAGGATCTTGTTGTTGTTGACCGAGACAATAGCGCCCTCAGCCGTGTTGGCTGTGGTAGCCCCGGCCAAGAAGAAACAGGCGTAGCCGTCAGCCCCCGTGCTCTGGATGTTGTTGTTCTCAATAGTGAGCGACGTAGACGTTGTTGCCTGCTGGGGAACTTCGATGTTGCAGAACGATCCTTGTAGGCCAGCGAAAAGAGCATTGTCCTGGATCCACCCGTGGGCCGTCAGCGTGCTTGTAGAACTGTGCTCGATCTGGATCTGGGTACCGGTGGTCGATCCAGTGCCCGTGGCACTGTTCTGGAACGTGTTCCCGCAGATCTTGTAGTCAACGCAGTTGTCCAGATAGATCCTGTTGGCGTTCTGGCCATTCATGAAAAAGTGGCACTGACTGATTTCCACCCCCATGACAGGTCCGGCCCCGGACACCTGAATCGTGGGGCTGTAATTGCCGAGGCCGTTCAGGGTGAAGAAGCAGCGCAACACTTTGAACCCGTTGACCGCTCCGCTAGCCGCGAATTCAATCAGGCCGTCTGTCGCCCCAGACTGCTTGGCCTCGTTGAATGCCGCGTTGGAAAGCGTGATGTTCTCGCAGTCCGTAAACTCGAACAAGGTTTGATTAGTGCCTCCGTTTTGGAGGTAGGGCAATCCGGTGCCTGAATCGTAGCCGAGCGGCCCCACACTTGTGATCCGCAGACCTTTTTTTCCCGAGACCGTGACCTTGCTGGTGAACGTGTAGGTTCCAGCCAGGACTACGATAACGTCCCCGTCGTTGGCATCATTGAGGGCTTCCTGAAAGGGAGCATGGCTTGCACCGACGTAGTGTGCCCCTGAACCAACAGGCCCAATCGTCCGAACAGTGCTGCCAAAAGCCGTGTAGTTCGCGTCGATCCAATCGAATCCACCCTTGATTGTCTTGTCAGCCAGGGCCTCCATGCCGTTGGTGAACCCCGTCGTCGGGAGCGGCATATCACTCGCCGCCGGCATGGGAAATGGCGTCAGCGGAGCAGCAACTTCTAGTTCGCCCAGAGATGAACGATAGCCGTACTGGACCCCAACGGTGCCGTTAAATGACACGTCGGCCGTTTCCGAGAAGTCCATCCGGATCCATGGATTGACGACAAAACCGAGCGCGTCAGCATCGGTCGAGGGGTTGATCTGAAACGTGTTGGTCGAATCGAAGATCGCTTGGATCTTGATCCTACCGGCGTCAGTTGGTGATGATAGCGGCCTGCTCGTGACTCCGTCCGTGAGGGTGAGGTAGTACACGGCCGTGCCGATCACACCGGAACCCACGTAGACTGTGTCCAGGAGTTGGAAGGCGGTTACTGCACCGCCTGTCACACCCGACCAGCGCGCTCTGGCCGCCACTGGATACTTGGCGTCTACAATCGGGTTGAGCGCATTGAACTCGAAACCCGCTGTGCCGTGTTTGACCTGACTAGCAGACCCCGCTTTGAATGCGTTGTTCTCTTTGACCGTGATGTGCTGGGCCTCGAACAAGTCTGGAGGCACCGTACCATCGTCGTCATTGTTTCGATGCGAGTTGAGCGCGGCCTCACCGGCCGAGCTGATGATGGGTCGCCACTGCGCGGTTCCAGTGGTGTCCCAACCATAGAACACCCGTTCGTCCAGGACGAGGTAGTGATCGCCATCGCGGTTGAACTGGCTCAGGCCAGTCGGGGGGTTCGAGTAGTCCGGGAGCGCTGTGGCGGTCGTTACCGTGCCGCGAAAGGCGGAGCGATCAACCGGGTCGGTGAAGTCGGCTTCCAGGTACGAGATGTCGTCGAGCGTCACCTCGACGGCGCCTACGCCGATGTCTAGCTTGGCGAGCTTCGCCCGAGCGGTCTTTCCAGCCGCCGTCAGGGCATTGTACTGGGCTTCGGTCAGGACCTCCAGCTCGGCAATCGCTACGTTGTTGGCTTGGTACTCCGCGTGGAGCAGGACCCACTGGGTCCCAATCCCAACGGACAGGCGTTCCGATGTCCCCTCCAAGATCGTCACCAGACCGTCAGCTCCAATCGAAGCGAACGGCTGAACATCGATCTCCAACAGGCTCGCGACAGGGGAAACCTGGCCGCCGGAAAACACGCCCTTGGTAACCAGGTCACGAAGCCGGTGATTGATGTCGGACGTGATGTCCGGGTTACGAAAACGTGCGAGGGTCCTGAGTGCCATGGCCTACCCTAGAACTGGACGACCACGCGGAACTCGGCGGACTCTGTATCGGTCTTGACCCGAAGCGGGAAATTCCCGATCGCGAACAAGAACGTGGTTCCGAGGTCCGGGTCTCCAGAGATTGGACTGTAGATGATGGTTCCGATCAGGCAAATGTTGGAGATCGAGGCCACAGCCTCAGCGGGTTCCAGCCTGCACGTGAATTCGGGGCAGAACTGACTGACGAGCGTTGCGGCGTCGACTGGTTCCGGGCCGAACACCACTGAGGGGCACGTCGTGGTCGTGGGGTCGGGGGTCAGGGCCGTTGCCGGGTCAAGGGGGTCGTGGCCCGCTGACCCGACCGAAAACTGGTCAACTTGGAACGCCTTGCCTGTGAGGATCAACTGGGCAAGACGTTGACGCCCGATGTCGGTGACGGTCGCGATAACACTGAAAGCCATTGGCTACCCCAGGATCGACTCGGTGTCGGCTGTGATGTCGGCCGGATCGTCGACCGAGCTGTTCTCGATGAAGTTGACGCCAACGCAGAGCTGGTACCGAAGGTGGCCATCTGCGGAAACGGATCCCTTGCCTCCGCCGTGGCGCTCGTCCATGCACCGGCACTTCCGGACGTTGGTGTCGATAGCCCCACAGGTCGAGCACACGAAGTTCTCAACCAGGGCGCCCATCGAGTACCCGGTGCGCTTTTTGGTCAAGATCTGATCGACCAACCAGTTGTCCTTGGTCCGGTCCCAACCAGCCAAGATCCTGGCCTTCCAGGTGTTGTACGCGGGGACGCGCTGGAGCGTCGCATCGAAGATGACACCTTTGGCTTTGAGCGGGTCCTTGTTGTCGTGGTCTTGGTGGCAGGGCTTGTGGTCGAACGTCTGGTAGACCAGCTTCCCGTAGAGGGGATCGAAGTAGCTCATCTCCTCGTAGGGAAACGCCTGCATGTTCCGGTTGGGGAAGTCGACGGTCACGATCGGGATGTCGACTAGGACGTAGTCTCTGGGGTCCGCCGAGATCCTGTAGCTCTCCGACGCAGCTTCCAACCAGCTCGTGTCGATGTCGCTGGCATGGAGCGACGACCCTGCGAAGACGTCAGCCCCCGCCAAGGACAACCGTTGACGCCGCGAGTCGTAGTCGTACCGAAACGCCTCGACGATCCGTTCAGACGCAACCGTTCGGCCGAGGACCGTCGAAGGGCCTTGGGGGTTTCTCATCGTGCGTGCCGCAACCAAATCCATCGTTTACCCCTTTGCGTCTACATAACGCCTAGCTCAACTGACCCGTGAACAACGTGGGGCTCGTGGGGGCCAGGGCCTTGCTCTTAAAACTGGCGTCCATGGTTTTGGCCAGGACGGAGTCCTTGTCTTTGATCTGGTCCACGGTGGCCTGGGCCAGCTCGGTCACGTTGACTTTCTTCGTGTCCCGGTGGGCAACGGCCTGGGCCAGGTATTGCAGCTCCCTCATTCGGATCTTGGGCTTGAGGGTCTCGTTGTTCGCGAACCACTCCGCGATGTCCTTGCAGGTCTCGGGGGAAATCGGGAGACTCCGGGCGACACCGAGCCGCATCATCACGTAGGCCATCAGCTCCACCTTGCGGTGGTTCTTGAGCCTGCTCTTGAGGGTCTTCATGACCCAACCGGAGTCAGCCAGAGCTTGCCTCTTACCAGGCTGGTAAACGGTGTTTACGATCTCCTGGAGGCACGCCTGGGCTTCCTTCTTCCGGAGCTGCATGAACTGCTGGCCCCGGTCCCAGAAGATGTGGCTCGGCTGAGCCTCGGCTTCACCGAAGGCTTCATCATCTTCGTTGACCCCGGCTTTGTCCTGCCAGTTCTTGACCTTCTTGCGGATCTGGAGGTCCTCTTCGAGCATCTCCATCGCTTCGTGGAGGTCGTAGCCGCCGCGTGCCGCCCACACCTTGAGTGGGATCGGGACGCCCTCTTCTTTGAGGGTCGAGAGGAGTTCGAGGTACTCGCGGTCGCCCTCGGGGAGCAGCGACTTTTTCCACTGGATGTTGGGGACGAGCAGGTCCTCCTCGGGGAGGTCCATGGCGTCGGTCTGGCTCAGGTTCTCCAGGTTGATATCCTGGTAGTCCTCGACGAAGGGCTGGTTGCGTTGTACCGGCGACGGGGTAGTTCGGACCCGGTGGTCCAGCTCAGCCTTCTTGCGCTTGACGAACCCGTGAGCGCGAGCCAAGATCTTGAACTGTTTGATGTAGACCTGCTGGGTCAGGAAAAACCGGAGGGTCCGGATCTGCTCGGTGAAGACCGACTTGGCCTGCTCCATGTTGTTGTAGGTGGCGTCGCCACTCAGCAGTGCTTCAGAGATCCCGAGGCCGCGCATCTTGCCCTCGGAGAAGATTTGCCACTCGTCGGACCATTTCCAGAGCTGGCCACCCTGCCGGACCTCTTGCGCCTCGACGCCGGTCCGGGTCGCGACCACAGCCCCGACCGGGTCCTCGTCGGCCTGAACGAACAGGCCGGCCAGGTCCTCCATCTCCTCCATGGTCGGTTCCCACCGCTCGTCGAGCCCGCAGGTCAGGTGGAGGATGTTGCCGGCTCGGCGGCGAGCCGCCGTGACCGAGCTGTTCATGAGGCTCTTTTCGAGCGCCCAGAAAGGAATTATCCGGGTATAGATCGATGTCCCGACGAAGTCATACGGCGATGACTTGCGCCGGATGTACATCGTGTTCAGGGGGTCGAGAGGGATCGGCTGGCCCGACTGCATCTTCTGGAGCAGGTAATCGGGGAGGCGATCCCTGGCGGCTTGATCCCGGTAGTCATCGGATGTCACAAACTGCCGGTACCCGGGTGACATCACCAGGTCGATCTTGGGGTCGCAGTTCCGGACCGGGATCGGGGTGATGGTCAAGAAGTCGGAGTCGTGCGGGACGAAATCAGTCCAGTACCCCTTGGTCTCGTTGTAGATCAACGAAGCGCAGAATCGACCCAGGGCCAGGTACTCGATCGTGATCGCGGGTAGCTCTTGGGCCTTGTCGCCAAACACCTGGGCGGCGTCCTCGTAGAACTGACGGATCTTGGGGTCATCCACCCCGACGACGTCGAACTCGCTCCAGGGCAGGTTCGACATGATGTCGACCGCCGGCCCGGCAATCGCGTCACGGGTGTAGATGATCCGAAGCATCTTGTTGATCCCAGGCAGGTCCCTTGGGATCCAATCCTCGATAACGCTCCCTTCCTCCAAACGATCGTAGGCCGGGTTGAAACGAGTGATATCGTATCCGCCAGATGGGCTGGGCATCCGGTTGGACATGCTTGACGACCCGCCAGGCATCGGGGCCGGACAGCTCGCAGATGTCCTATTTCTGGACGTCGCCGTGGCGGGTCGCCCGCTCCCCAGGGAGTAGACGTTTCCCTGCACCTGTTGTCCAAACCGGAAGTTGCCCACGGGTTACTCCTCGACGCGGAGGGGAAGCGTGATGTGGCACGCTCCGCAGTATTTGGCCTCGCGCTCGCTGACGAGTTTGACGGGCTTGAGACCATCCCCACATCGGGGACACTTGTTTGCCGGCACGGCAGCCGTGGTCTCTTTCTTGAGATCCCGGTAGCTGCGCAATACTCGACCCTGAAGTGTCGCGTTTACCTTGTTCGACTTGACGTCATCGGCGATGGCCAAGACCTCGTCCAGGACAGATCCGATCACAGTCGATTCCAAGCTGGCTGTGTGGCCGGCCATCTTGAGGCGTTGGCGCACGGCCACCATTTGGTCGGGACTGAGTCCCAGTTGATACGTCTTGTTGGCCTGCTGCACCAGCTCTGCGAGCTTCATGATCCACTCCTACTTGATCGAGGGGATGAATGGTATTCTAGCCGCTGTGACGGTTGGGGCCTGGGGTCGCGAAGACATCGGAACATCGTTGTTCCGAAATTCACGAGAACCTCTGACAGTCCCCAAGACACCACCCCTTGAACGGCCGACATACCCGTACCTCTCGAATTTCCGCGTGTGCTTCGGGTCTAAAATAATGGCGAGGGCAAGGCAGAGGCACCGCCACAAGTCGTCGGTGCCGTTGATCGGCTTGATCACTTTGCGGCCCGCCTCGCGGACAGTTAGGATTTGGAGCAGCAGGTGGGTCACCGGGATATCTTTGACCATCTCCATGAACTGCTTGTCGCTGCGCCTCACCGTGTCCAGATCGACCTCTCCCTGAGGCAACCAGGACATGCCGTCGAGCAGGTTCGACCGAACCATGTCGAAGTCGGCCTTCTTGAGCGAGAGCTGGAGAGCCTCGACCCCGAAGTCCTTGCGGAGCCGCTGAACCTGGTCGATGCTATTCCACCGGTCGTACCCGGCCATGATGACGTTGAACGCCTTGACGAGCGGGATGATCGTGTACTCAAACATCAGGGGGAAGTTGATCGTGACCCGCTCGCCTTCATTCTCCTCGGGCATACATTCGAGGGCGAGGTCACACACCGGCTTCTTGAGCTGGACGTCGTAGCTCCACAGCTCGACCGCGAAGCTGTTGTTGCTGAACCCCGTGTCGACTGTCAGAATACGGGGGCGCCGCTTCTCAGTAACGACCGGCTGGACCTCCAGGTACATGGTCTTGTCGCCGAACTCGTCGGTGTTGTAACGTCGGACCCAGGAGATGTACTGCTTCTGGTTCTCGCCGTTCTGGAGCTTCTCGACGGCCCGGGTGTCCGAGATGAACTGGTTGGCACCAAGTGGTGGGATACCCCCGTAGTCGCGATCGAAGATGACCTGGTTGACCATCTCGTCCTTGAGCGAATCAAGGGTGATGTTCGGGTTGACCTCCCAGGTCGCGTAGTGCCAGGCAAACGTCGATGGCTTCTTGTTGGCCTCGCGGAGCCCGACCATGATCGCGTCGTTGAGGCTCGACGGGCTCGACACGTCCACGTTCAGGCCGTCCGGGGCGTTCTCGTTCTCAGTCTCACGTAGTTTGAGCGAGGCCGACCGGATCGTCTGGAGGCTCTTGACCAGAGCCTCGTGGGTCTCCTGGGCGTTCATTCTCACCTTGGAGGACATCGTGGTAGATTCGGACTGGACATCGAACCAGCCCTTCTCATCCATCCCGGTGAAGATCCTGGTTCGACCACGGATGGTCCGGATATCAGGGCCGCAGAACGAAGCAGCGATGCGCTTGTGTCCGTACCACAGGAACGTGTCCTTGAGGTCGAACAAGTCCTTGCTGAGCCGTTGGCCCTCTGACGTCAGGAACGCATGGTACTCGCGGAACCACGGGCTGTTATCGATCCGATCGTAGAATGCCTGCCAGAGTGTGTCGTAGGCTTGGCCGGCCGTCAGCGCCACAAAGGTGCAGTGGAGCATCTGGTTGTCCATCAGGCCGAAGTACGACGAAGGGCTTGGGAGCCGCAGGAACCGGACGAGCTGGTAGGTCGCCAGGAGGCCGCCGCCCATGACGGTCTTGGATGACCTCATCCCGGCGCAGCCATTCATGTTGGTGAAGTGCTGGATATCCCCGGACTTCAACATCTCGTTGCGGCGAGCCCTGCATTTCGGGCATATCCCCTCGACCAGGAACACGACGTTGTCCAAGATCTCTGGTAGGGGCTCGTCGACTTCGATCGTGAGCTGCTTGTGCCCAAACCTCTCGTGGGACGTGAGGTACTTGGGGTTGGTGCAGTGCGGGCAGAACTCACCCAGGAAGTTGGTGCACAGCTCGATCTGCCGAGGGAACGGGTCGATGTTCAAGAAGCTGTGGCCCCGGACCCATTCGATCCAGTTCTTGGGCCACCGGACGTCGGTGTCGACCACCTGGTCGAAAACTGACACGTCCAGATCCGATTCGATCGCCTTCTCGACCAAGGCGATGGGATCAAAATTGTCTGGTATTTTGCCGAGGTCGGGCATACTACTGCTTTACAGCCTTCGGAATCTCGAACACGAGCGACTTCTCGTCGTCCAGGTCATCGGGCACGTAGGCTTCGGCAGGGACTAGCCGCTTCAAGTCGTGGACCTGGGCCTCCACATCCTCAGGGTCTAGCTCGGCGGGGGTTTCCAGGGATAAGCCTTCTATGGTGTGGGCTTCCGCCAACTGCTCCGACAGCTCAGGTCGACCTATCGGCCGTCTCTGCCTTCTCTTCTTGCGAGTCATCTTGCTCTCCAACTGTCCGTAATACTGTTACCTTTTCGTCCTCTGGCTTGCACTCCAAGATCTCAGCGACCGTCACGACGGTCTGCTTGTAATCTACACTGGCGTACTTGCCGACGTCCTTGAGGACTCCCTTCAGGGCCTGGTCAATCTTCCCGTGATGCTCGCGGGGGAACTGCTGGTACAGGTCAGCGCGGGCATTAGATACGGCGAGGGTTGCGTACCGGATGTACTGGCGGATCATAGGCTGAACGGCCTTGGCCAAGATCTCGTTCATGATGACCGCTGGATCCTTACGGGCCTCGATCTCCTTGATGGTTGCGAGGGTAGTTTGGATGAGCTGAACAAACGCCGTGCTGTTGTCGACGTTCGGTGAACCTTTGTACTCGACCTCGGCGATCCCAACCAGATCTCGGAGCATCCCCAGGTTGTCCCTGAGGACCTCGACGTTGCTCTTGATGGGCTCATTGGCTTGCATCTCCGCGATGACATGCTCGACCTCTCGGATGTCGATCGCGTACTTCAAAGACAGGATATCTGGAGATCGAGTACCTGCCTCGAAATCCGCACGGATGCACTCCAACGCCTCTTGATTCATCAGGGACCTCTGTTGAAATAGTAAGGCTAGGCCACGACTACGAACTGGTCGACGAACACCGGGTAGCCCGCCCCGACGAAGCCCTGCGAGCCAAACCCGACCCAGGTACCCCGGGGGACGTCGGCCGCCACCTCGATGATGTCCTCGCTGATCTGACGCCAAATCGGAGCGTCTATCGGATTGTCATCCAGGACGTTGGACCAGACCTGGACCACGACGCCACCACCATCCTGACGCAGTACGTCAAGACGGAACTGGTGCCACAGGTAGACCCCGAGCGTGCCATCGACGAGCTTCGACCAGAGCGTCGTTGAAACGTCGTTGAGCGTTCGGGACAGTCGCAGCTCGTACTGATTCGACGGCTTGTCCATCAGCATCAGGTGGTAGCCATCGGTCGAGAGCCTCTCGGCCTTGTTGCTGTCCGATGGGGTCACATCCTCCATCAAGGCCCCGATCCCAACAGAGTGCTTGGCCGTGTTCTTGATCGCGAGCGACGCCGCGATCCGGACGCTCACATCTCCGGTGAGGTTGTTCGGGGTCCGGCGGAACAGCAGGCGCCCATTGTTGGCCCCTGAGACCTTTTCAATGCGTCGACAGACGTCGTCGTAGGGGAGCTGGTGGTCCGGGACATCCGGATGGAGCTGGACCCCGTCAACCATTCCGCTCCCACCCTGCTGGGTCGAGTAGCTCGGGATCATCGTCACTCCTAAGCGATGAGGATGTCGAGATCGGCTAGGATCACACCAGGCCACCCGACCGTGAACGTGTCGATCAAGACCGGCACACCGTCAATGTAGTAGAGAGGAACAACGTACTTCCCGACCGGGTGTCCACTCGGAACCCCAGCCAGCGACGTCAGGTACAGGGTCACGTCGTGGACGCCGTCGTCGATCAGGTCAGAGAAATCGAACGTGACCTGGGCCTCGGCCCCTGGGACGTCGTAGGAGCCTGATTGGATCATAGTCCCGTCGCTGGCCGACGTGCTGTCCCGGCGCAACGCCCATGTCCCCTCCACGTTGGCGTACCATTTGATCGTGACCTCGTTGAAGCCTGGCTGCGGGGAGCCCTTGGGGATCGGGGGGTCGCTACCGGGGACGATGATCGGGGTGTCCAGCTCGTAGGCCGTTATGGTGATCAAAGGTTCACGGGTATCGACTGTGATTGAATCGCTGGCTTCGAGAGTTGCCGAGGACAGGGCATCGTCAAGCAGCGCCGACCAGATGGTGTTCTCTCCGACCTGGCGGAGCACAACAGGGGGCCGGTCCTGATAGGGTCGCGGCTTGGCATCGCCGATCAGAATCCCTACCCCGGGGTCAATCTCGAACACGGAGCCCGTCGATAGCTCCACGTCAGCAAAGTCGAACTGGGCCCGCACCCCGCCGGCCTCGTAGGGCCCGGACGCTCGGCCCAGGGAAGAGATGCCAAACCGGTCGAGGGTCGGCGTGTTCGACGACGAGACAGTATCGACCAAGATCGGGTTGTCCATGTCAACGTCCCGGTCGTACAGCCGGAACTCGGTGACGGCCAGGGGGGCCGGGGATAGCACTTCGATCTCCAAAACGAGATTGCGATCGATGATGTTGGTGAACAGGATCTTGGTGAGGGCGGTCTCCACGTTGCCGGCCCACGCCTTGTAGAACCACTGAGACCCCTCGCGCTCGATGGCGAACCCTAGGACATCCCCGGCGGTCATCGCGTCGAGGGGGTTCACCTGGCTGTCCAGCAATCCAACGAACAAGCTCCCGTCATCGGCCATGGTTCTGATCTTGAACGACGAGATGACCCGTAGCCCGGTCCCGAGCCCAATAGACCCAGCTCCAAGGGCCAAGGCAAAGAGGTCGAAGTTCCCGGTGGTTGGGATCTCGTTCGAGGTGTCATAGACGATGGACCGGAACGAGGATTGGAACGAACCAATATCCTCGGTGACGGTCAGAGGTATCGCGCCAAAAGCGTAGGGGTAATTGGAGTCGGATGGATTCCCGCCCCAGTACCTGGTCATGATGTCTCCACGAAGTCTCATGTACCCGTAGGGGTCTGGGATCTTGGTGTAGACGTCGAGCGCACCTTGAAGCTCTTGAGTGCCAATCACGAACACATCGAGGTCAGATTGCTTTTCTACCCTGGAGACATAGAGAACGTCGATGTTGGCTATACGAAAGTACGATGACATCGTGGCCTCACTGGATCAACATGTCGAGCAAGCTGAACATGGACTTGCCCGGCATGAACATGGGCTGGTCCATGACCACGGCCGCGTTGAACTGAGCTGTCAGGTTCCGTTCTTTCCGGACCGCACCCAAGATGGGCCCCTGCTCCGAGGTACGGATGAACTCCTCGACCAGGAGCGCGTGCCCTTGGACCTCCCGGACAATGTAGGATCCGACGTTCATGCCTCCTTGGATCTCCACCACGTCCCGCTTCGCTACCCCGAGAGCCGCAAAATCCTTGGTTGGGCTGTACCAGCCGTTCGGGGAGGCTGTGGTCTCGAAGTCACTGACTTCGATGTCCGCCATGTACTTGGGTCGATCCGGCTCGATGACCATGTGGGGCGAGTCTGAAACAGCGAGGTCCATACCGGCCGAGAGCGTGTAGTTGATCCCGATTGCCATGTCGATGTCGACGGGATCCGTCTCGTAGGTCGCCGCCACCAAGATGTTGATCAACGACGAGATGTACTCGACCCCGGTCAGGTGGACGTCGAAGTCGGTGTCGACCTGGAGAGTTTTGGCGATCAGCAGGTCGAGGTTTGTCCAGACGGTCTCGACCAGCGAGATCGACATGTCCAGGCCGGTCGAAACCAGCCGGGTTTCGGCGATCATCACATCCAGGTCTGAGACGGGCTCGCGGGTCGCGGCGACGAGAACGCCCACGTCCGCCGTTTCCGTGAAGGTCTGGCCGATCCACATGTCGAGATCAACGGTGTCCATCAAGATTGGACTGAGCGGAGTCCCGAAGGCTACCCCCTTGTAGAGCCCGGCCGAGTTGCCGCCCAGCCGCGACACCGCCGTCGTGCTAGGCTTCATGGTCGTGACGGTCTGTTCGTGGTTGACCACCTGGACCCAGAAGATGTCCGAGGCCCTCCACAGCTCCATCGAGTAGAGGTAGGGGCTACCAAGCGACAAGCGGACTGACCCCGTGGGGCCTCCCTTTGTTTCAAAATCCGCGCCCGAACCGGCCGATGCGTTCAGGGTCGCGGCCCACAGGTAGATCTGACCTTGGGTCCCTGAGGCAGCGAGCGACTGGCCATTCATGGGGACGATGTTGTAGGACGTTCCGCTGTAACCTGCGCCGCCGTGGTCTCCTTGGTCGATGATCAAGTCCCGAAACCGGTTGAGCCTTAGGAATATCATCTGGGCCCCACCCGAGGTGGCCCAGTAGTTGTCCCCAACACATTGGAGTCGAAGGTCCTTGGCGGCCGTGTTGCCCTCGATGAGGGCCATGCCCCCAAGCATGTAGTAATCTAGGCCCCAGCCGTGGTTCGCTACCGAGTCCCCACTGGTCTCCTCCCGGGTGTGGAGCGCCACAGCGTCGGTGTTGTTGTACAACTGGAGCCCTATCGGCTTTTGGTCCAGGGTCCCCGAGGTTCCGAACATGACCGTCCCGAGGACCAACCAATCTGTGGGCTCCGATGTGGCAGGCAGTGTCGCCGTGACAAGGTCATTAGCCAGGTAGTTGGTGCCCCGGGTGTACCCTGTTCCCGCGACCGAGTTCGAGATGATGTCCTCGCCAACCCGGAGACCTGTGCTCATGTCGATCGCTATAATGATGCCATCGTCAACGTAGACGGAGCCTGTTGCTTGGATCGTCTTGATGGTGACGTTGAACTTGCAGTCGATCGGAGTCGCCCCCGAGTTGACCACGATGGCTCCTGAGAAGCTCTTGTATTTCGATGTGCCTGTTGCAACGCGAGGCAGCACGGTGCCGCTCGGAACCTGTAACGACACGTCCATGAGGTAGCTGGGCTGGTTCGCCGTGTAGGACAGACAGAAGATGATCAAGTAGTCGGTGTTGGCCGAGAAGCTCCCACTTGAGATCGTGCAGTAAGACTTTGTCCCGTCCGCGACCGCTATGCCGTCCCTAGAGCTTTGCCGCCCCGAGAGGTAGGAGATGAAGTCAGTCATGGCTCACCTTTCGGTGGGCCGTGTTATTCGTAGATGGCCCTGACGTGGAGCTGGCCTGGGGCCGGGGCCAAAAGCGCCCCGCCGAACCCGTCGTGGAACCACTCACTGAAGTTGTGGCCCTCGCCGCCCCTGAAGATTGTATTGGGGGGCAGCAACTTGTAGGTGTCTGGGAACCAAGGGGGTTGGAACGGCCGCGTCCTGGCCACAACGAGCTTCTTGTACTTGGGATAGAACGCGGCCAGGGCGTGGCGCCCTTGGTTCTCGATCCCGAGCACGTAGAGACGTTGGGTCCCTGCGTCGTTTTTCCAAATCGTGGTCCAGTACCTGACAAAACGCTCACCCCTTGCGAGATCTACCCGGCACGTAATCGCCGGGAGCCCTTGGTCTTGCCGGGTCGGAATGTACGCGATCTCAGCCACATCCTCGACTGGCAGCGAATCGCTAGACAGGCCCGGCTGCTCCAAAATAACCGCCCCCGAGCGGAGCACTGCGCGCCAAACAAAGTCGTGATTGCTGAGGGATTGAGCTTGCTCGATCGAAATAGGTTGCGGGAGTTGGGTCACCTGACGCTCCTGTATGTTTGGCCTTTCAACATCTGGTAGACCCCCTTGACCGACAGTCCTGTTGCGTCCGCGATCTCAGTTGCTTTGATCTGACCTTCGCGGAACATCTTACGGTAACCCCTGACCTGCTCGTCAGTCATCTTGGCATTGTGGTTCCCCTGGCCGGTTCGCCGTCCAGGCACGAGTCCCATATCCTCCAGGTACCGCTTGGCCGTGTGGCCGCATACAGGGACCTTTTTACAGATTTCATGGGGCTTCGTGGTTCCTTGCCGGTACAGCTCCGCGACCTGATCCTTGTAGCGCTCGCGGCGCTCCGGGGTGATGTAGTTGAGGGCCTCGTCGGCCGAGGCCAGCGGGCCCCCAGCCCGTTGGTAGGTCAAACCGCGCAACATCCACCGGACGTTCTTGGTCGCCATCGAGGTCTCGCGGGCGATGTCGTGCATGTTCAGCTCGCCAGCCTTGAAACGAATCCGGTACTGCTCGGCCTGGGCGTCGGTGAGCTTGGCCCTGCTCGATCGTTCGCCGGAGAACACGCGGGCGTTGAACGCCGCTGACTCTTTGCCGCTTTTGATCTTGTGGCACCGGTAGCAGAGGAGCTGGCACTTCTTGAGTTCCTTTTCGATCTCTTCCCAGGATCCCGTGATCTGCTGGCCGATGTGGAAGCTCTTGGTCGCAGGGTCGATGTGATCAAACTGGAGGTTCTCAGTGGTCCTGCACTTGACGCACTTACCTCCGAGGATCTGGAGGGCTCGGTTGCGTTGTTTCTTCGCCTTACTGGAATGGTACTGTTTCATGTACCCCTTCCGCCAAACAGCGTCCTTTTTCTTCTCGTCCGGGAACCTGGTCTCAACACCAGCAAGCGACGCTGCAAAAGGGCCACCAGCAGTCGCACGAGTGTAGCCCGTCAAGATCTGCTCCAGGGTGGATCGAGGCACCCCAGCCTCCCGACGAATGTCGAGGAAGCTGAGTTTCCCTTGATTGTAGAGTTGGCGGTAGAGGCGGACCTGAGGATCGGAGAGGTATGGCATCCCTCAACTGTAACACATCAAGTTTACAAATGCTACAGTTGAAAAGCTCAACAATTACCCAGGTTTACGTCTCGTCATACGCGATAGTGAGCGTTTCCGTCACAGTAAGCCCAGGCGCTGCGGCCGGAATTACGTCGGCCTGCATGACCAGGTAGTCGGCGATGTCGGTGTTGGTTCCCGAGTACGAACCGGTGTTGAACACACCGAGGTCCAAGGGAGAACCCGAAGTGTATGAGAAAAAGTCCGTCGCGGCCACGCCGCTGTCGGTGTTGGCCGGGGTCGCGTAGGCCCCGATGCCCCCGGCATACATCTCGATCCCGTCCCAGGCGGGGATAGGCTTGGCGCCATCCGAGAACGCACGGGGATAGGTGATGCCGCTCGTGGGACCTGGGTCGCCTATGCGGAGCCGCAGGAACTTCTCGTAGCTGCGCTCGATCCCGGAACCGGGACGCACGATCGGATCATTCAGGTCGAAGTTCGCGTTGTCCGCTGACTTGAACCGGATCGTGCCGCTTGTCTTGCTGGTGGCGGTTTCGGAACCGCTGGTACCATTCCATTCTCTGATGTCAACGACGGCTGCCATCTGGGTCTCCTCTGGTCAGGTGCTGGTTTTAGATAACCGGCGCCCGGAGCTACAACTGGGTCTTGGACAACTGCTTGGCGAAGTTCTGGTCCCCGTAGGCATCGCCGAAGTAATCCGCGAGATACTGCTCGACGTTCCGCTTGGTGTCCGGGCTGACCGATAGGATCTCGGTCACGGCCTCACGGGCCACCGAGTAGGTCGTGCCCGCTGCCTTGATCTTGACCTCGGCGCCCACGGAGGTCACCTTGCCGTCCAGGATCTTGCCTTCGGTAAAGAACCGGACCTCGTCGCCCGAGTTGAGGTTCGGGACTCCAGCGGATAGCGCATTCCCGAAGGACACCGTCGAGGCTTGGATCGACATCCGGCGGCGACGCTCGGTCACGATCGCTGAGATATCATCCCTCGCCCGGCGGGACAGGTACTGAGTGCCGTCGCTGTGGCTCGACACCTCCCAGGTGTCCCCCATCTCCTGATCCAAGAACATGGTGCTGGACACTGCCAACATCCTGCTCTTGTCCTCGACCTGACGGGTCACGACATGACGGTTGATCATGAGGCTGACAGCGCCCTCGGCCGTGTACTGCTTGGCCGTTTCGAGGAGCGGAGCCACATGGCCGTTGAACGTCGAGGCGACGAACGCCGTGACATCGTTGGTCGTGACTGGCCCGATGGCCTTGTCGAACCCGATCAACAGATGACCGGAGTTCTCGTCGACTCGCTTGAAGTCAGCGATGTGCATGTCGCCGCGATGACCCACGACTTTGTCGAGCTTCTTGCCCAACTTATCGAGCATCCGGTCACGGGCCTCGGTCAAGCTGTTCGGGTTGTTCGGAATCATGTGGTCCTCCACGGGTTCACCGAAAAGATAACCGCTAGGCTGACCCGGCGGCATCTAAAGAAGATACGTTGTAGATCGTGATGACCCGCAACAGGTCCCCCGGATCCTCCGGGGTCACTCCCTTGAACATTGAGAAAATATAACCGTCCCCGTCCTGTCGCTCGAAGCGCAGGAGTCGGTCGCCAGAGTCCTGGGCACGGTACCAGCGCCCCGGTATCAACCTGTTGGGATCCACGAGATCTACCTAACCTCAGAGGTTCTCTAGCAACTCGCCGAGCTGCTTCTTGATGTCGGACAGCCTGACCGAGCTGGGCCCGAAGCGCCGTTGAATCTGAGCAGCTACGGGTCGCACGGCCTGGAGCATCGAGTTGACCCATGCTGGGGTGTGCCAGGTCCTTCTCGCCAGCCCGGCCTTCTTGGGCGGGCTCGCATTCTTGAGAGCCGGGAAGTAGTCATCCAGGCGCTTGTTCAAAAATCGCCGGCACGCATCGTTGGCCAGCCACCTTGGGATCCCCAGGGACTGCTCGGCCAACGTGATGGTCCGGTACCGGGAGAACGACCAGTTCAAGATCGTCGCGATCGGGATCCCCTTCTCGACCTCCAGCTCGACCAACCGAGGAGGCATCTCGTCCCGGCACTCCTTCGAGCAGTACACCAACCCGGTGTTGTTGATCCACATATGACGCGGCACGTTAGGCCAATCTTCGATCTCAGACTCACAGACGCAGCAGACCTGGTCGGTCGCGAGGTACCGGAACTGCGGTTGCAGGGTCTCCTCGTCCTTGGATTCCATCTCCATCGCGTTTGCACGCAACGCCTGGGTGGCGGCGTCGATAAGTTTCTTGACATCTTCAACCGGACGTTGGTAGAGGTACGCGACTTCGTCAGCCGAGAGCGCGTCTGTGCCCTGCTGGTGCATGTAGGCAAGGACGCAATTGGCCGCGAAGGGATAGTCAATATGGTACGCGCAGTCTTCCAGGCCACAGGGCGCAAAGATCGTTTCCCTGACCACTGGGCAACGGAACCCTGTCTGGAACGGCGGGGCCCGGTCGAGGTTAACTACTGAGAACCCCATGACTGAGAGCCACTTCCTCATCGCCGCCTTGCGCGGCTCACCGGCCTCAGGATACTCCTCCAAGACTTCACGCGAGCGCTCATCGAGCGAACAATCAACGCAGCTTCGATTCGATGGTAGGACGTCAAACCCGGCCTTGACCAGGCTCGGGTTGGCAGCTCGACACTGCTTGATCTCGATGTTGAATCTGCAAGCCATTTTTCCTCACTTTACAAACTACGGTCCTTTTACAGCGTGGCCGAGCAAAAGCACGGCCGAGTCCTGTAAAGGACTTGGTTAGCGGAGCCTCGCGGGCTCCAACAACGAGGCGCGGCGAACAGCTACCGCGTCAACCGCCCCGGGGGGTCGTGTTGTTTGTAGGATGGCACGACTTGGTCTCGGCTGGTACCAGGGTTAGACCCCGCAGTAGTCCCAGGACGGTTCGGCAGATCGGCGCTTAGGCGTGCGACAACGGTGCTCACTCTACCTCGCGGTCGAGGATGACACCCGCCGGGAGATTGTTAGATGCGCAGCTCTCCTCCGTCATACGTTGGATCTGGGTATGCTAGCGGTGACGGTCAGCTTCATCGAAGACCGTCACCTTGGCCGGGCAATCCCCGGAGCCGTCCTTTGGAGTTCCAACCCCGACCCCCGGGCTCTTGGGACATACGCCGTTGCTGAGGGAGACCTCACACCCACGTGGCTAAGAGAAATCGCGTGTCCGACCGGGCAACCCCGGACGCGCTGGACCATGGGACTGTTCGCGAGACAGAGGTCCAATGACTGCCACAGCGAATCGATCATAGAGATAGCCAGAGACACTACGCCAACCTCGCTGCCCCGCTTTGCTCGGGGCACGCCCAGGCTCATCACGACTCGACCACCACCACGATCACCCACGCCTGGTGTCCTCCGCCGTCCGCGACCATCAAGGACGAGCGGAGGGCACCCATTTACATAGAGCCCATTGCGAAGCCGCTGGGCCCTCGGTAACGACATGGCCCACGTCACCTTATTCCATTTCCAGCCCGCGAAGCGGGCTGCGGGAAAATAGAAAAAGGAGAGAGTACAAGCAAGGCATGGCACTTCTCTCGGCCGGAGAGGTCAGCGGTTTGACGGCCCCGCGCCTGACGAGCTGGCCTAACCGGTTGACCGTCGCGGCCGGTGCATGGTGCATGGGCCGCCGGAGAGGGGGCTCAATGCCTTGGGTACTCTCTCCTTGTATTATTCCGGGAGTCGCTTCGCGCCTCCGAATGATGCTATGAGGGTGTTGATCGTGACACCCGTGCGTCTCGAATTTGACTATACAATATGCAAACGCTATGCCAGTACGGGCAACGGTCGTACGCCCTTGCGCGGCGCGCTACGGTTTGGCTTTGGGTTGCTTGGTCTTGGAGGTCTTTCCGTACTCGGTGCAGCCCTGGTGGTCAGGTTTGATCGACTGGCAGCAGACCTGCCAGGCCGTCCTCGCGCAGTATTCTTTGGCGGCGGGCGAACCAGACTCGCCCTTCTTGCCCGCGCGGCACTTCAGGTAGACCTCTTGGCACGCCGGAGGCATCCCGAGTGGTACCGCGACCACGGTGTGGCCCAGCGTGATGTTCTCGAATTCGATCTTACCCTGGCGGACCAGGGCTCGGAACGATGTGGCTTCATCGCGGAGCCCCGCAGCCTTCAGGGCCGCGTAGATTTCGCTCGGGCTTTTTCGGCAGCAACTCATAGCCCCTCCTCGGTCTTGACCTTTTTGAGCTGGTCGTTCCAGATCTGACCTATCGTGGCGTTGGTGTCGATGTCGAACTTGAAGTAGTTGGACTTCGGTCGCGCCCCGCCTTCGTCGATGCTGTAGGACACCACACCGTTCTTGGGTTGCTCGAACGAGGTGGCGTCGCGGTGGGTTCGGAACGCTACGACAAACGCTACGAGTCGCTTTTCCATGGCCTCAAACTAAGCCCTGAGCGTCGTGTATTTGAGCGGACAGTCCGGGACCTGCCTGGGATCATCCACGAAGTACCCCACGGTGGCTCCCGTGATGGTCCCCTGGTGACCACCTTTTTTGATCCTGGCGGCGGTCGCGGACAGGGTCGTCCCTGTGGTGAACATGTCGTCGATGACCAAGACGGGTTCGCTCGTGGGTTGCCCAACAAACACCATCGAGTCGAGGTGCTGCTGGAACGGGACCCCTTCTTTGCCGAGCCGGCGCCGCAGCCGCGACGAGGGGACGGCGGTTCCCCTGACCACCATCTGGAGCGCCGTGGTTCCGACGCCCCACGAGACCAGCTCCTGGGCGATGATCAGGTTGCTGGGTCTAGACTGGCTCGACCTCGGGGCGGCGGTCACGATCCCCTTGAACCCCTTGAGTTTTGGGTGCCGAGCCAGAGCTTTGACCCCAAGTTTGATCGCGCTCATGTCCCCGGCCTTCACCGCCTCGATGAGGTCTTGGGCGGCGTCGCAATCCTGGTCGAGACCCCGATGGTGTCCACGACTGAAGTACGGGACTGCGCTGTAGACTGCGATGCTCATACCAGGACCTTGTTGATGATGTTTAGCCCAGTGTTCTTGTACCACCCGTAGCACGCGATCGAGATCGCGTCGGCCTCGTGGATCTCCAGCTTGGCCATGTAGCACTGCTCCTGGTCATCCAAGATCCCCGGGATGAACTTGGTCTGGGTCTTGACCTGCACGGTCTTGCCCTTTAAGACCCGGGTCGTACCCGGCGCGGCCTTGACGGTCATCTTCTGGCCCAGGGTCGTGAACGGCTGCTTCTTGACATTGATCCCGTAGAGCTGAGCGAAGTGCTTTTTCCACACCGCCGATGTGATCGGGTAGATTGGGATGCCGCGCTCAGCCGCTATCCGGAGCACGATCCCGATCATGATGTTCATGTACTCGACCACCCCGCCGGCCCCGAACTTCGGCCGGTGCTGCATCCGTTCGATCCAGACCTGGTCGGGCTTCGACTTGTCGAACACATTCGAGACGGCTCGGCCGAACTTGACGACCCGGTCCCGGACCACGTCGGCGTTCATGCTCGTGATGGTTTCCGTGATGAACCCGTGGCCCTGGCAGCGACCAGAGCCGTTGACCCACGCCCAGGCGAAGTCGGTCTTGCCTAACCGGGGTCAAACGCAACAATACGCATGACCCCTAGCTCCTGTTCTCGCAGAACCTTCGAGCTTCGGCGAAGGTAGCGTGATTTAGGCAGCGGCCCACTACCTGGCTCGCACCTTCTTGAAGAGATCGGTAATGGCCAGGATAGCCTTGATCCCGTTTTTGATCCCAAACTCTTGGCTGTTGGTCTTGTCCCGCAGCCCGTCGTTGATCCAGAGATACACCTTGTCGTCGTCCAGCGCGAAGTAGATGTCCCCGAAATCCCCGACGTCGATCGCCCCCTCCATGTTGCCCTCGTCGTACCCGACCCGGAGTCCTTTTTTCAGGACCGCCTCGAAAAAGCCGTATTCGTCGTCATCTGGGGGCTTGCGCAGTGCCTGGAGTCCAGCGACAACCTTTCGGTTGGGGGTCCGGACGTTGAACGCATGGGCCACGACCTGGATGGCCTCTTCGTCGAGCCCGTGGTTGAACAGGGTGGCGGCGGTCGTGAGTGCCTGAATGGTCGCTTGGGCTGACCCGGCTTTGGCGGCGCCCTGGACCAGCTCGCTCTGGCCCTTCTTTTCCATCAGCTCGATGAGCTTCTTGACGAGCTTGCCGCCTTTGTCGTCGTAGACCTTGTGGCTCCGCCCGGACTTACCGGGGAAATCCTTGCCTCGCGTCCGGTCGAACTGGATGTCGCCCTCGGGGGTCTTGAAGTAGAACTCCCCAAACCCCATGTGCTCCAAGGAACCGCCAGGCCAGCTCACCGATTTGAGCCCGTTCAGGAACGCGGTGTCCGCGTGGTAGTTCTTGCCATCAAAGAAGTGGTGTCCGCTGGACGCCGCGTTCGTAGTCATTTCCATGCTCCCGATTGCGATCTTGCCGGGGGTCTCGGCTTTGTACTTGGCGTTCTGCTTGACAGCCCGGGTGGCCTGTTGAACAGCCTGCGGGGTCCCGGAGAGCCCAATGGTCCCAACCTTGCCGACGTTGCGCTCGTTGGGGCCGCCCGGCCCCGAGGCCCCGGTCAAGGGGTTGAATTCTGTCATCATGATCACGCCCCGACCGAGCCACGCAAAGCAACGCGCATCTTTTCGCCACTTCGGCTCGGGCCGCGCCCCGATGGTATCCAGGAGCTTGGACCATGCGGCCGGGTCGGATGTCACTTTGTCGAACCCCCACAGGTAGAGGGGGCTTTGCTGCTTGGCTTTGACACGATTCATGACACAGTCCCGTCTCGGATGTCGGCCACGGTCGCGACGGCTCCGCCGCTTGTGAGCACTTGGATGATTCCAGCCTCTACGGCGTTCGCGATCTGGGCCCGGATCTCGGGGTAGGGCAGCTTGTTGAACTCGTTGGGGGTGTCGAGCCAGCTCGGGGAGCCGTACCGCACTTTGATCGTGAGGCTGTTTGGGGTGCCGTTGCCTCGGCCGGGTGTCGATGTGTGGCTCCCGATGTGTGGTTTGGACTCAACCGCGCTGCTCATGTCCCAGACGGCTTTGTGCTTGTTGGACGCGAAGGACTCCAAAGGGCCGCCGGCCGAGAATGCGTTGGGATGGAATTGGATCACGACGGCTGCCATGCTCGACTCCTATCAGACGATGGTTCCGTTGCGGATATCGGCGACCGCTACGGCGCCGCCCCCGCCTAGACCGTCAACGGTGAAACCGGGATCTGCGACTGTGCTGGACATCAAGCGATTTCCCGTGACACCGGGGGCTGTTTGGGTCACATTGACCACGTTGGCGCCAGGGACCGGAGCGGTGAACACCGAGGCGTTGATCGCGGCGGCCAACGTGGTCGCGACGTCGTCGGCCGTTGTGTCACCCGAGATGTCGACTTGAATGTTCGTGGCATCGTAGCCGCCTCCGGGCACGTAGGTCCCGGAAACGTCGAAATAGAACGTGTAGGCAGTCCCGGTTGCGTCGGTGATGACCACGGTTTCGCCATCGACCAAGTTCGCCTTTGGGACCGTCACAAGGGCACCAAATGCTGTTCCGCTCCCTGAGACGGCAATGACCACCAGGACGTCCTGCTCGACCGCGTTGGCAATCGCGGATCGGACCTCGTTGTACGTCAACAAGTTGAACTCGTTGACGGTGTCGAGCCAGCTCGGGGAGCCGTACCGCACTTTGATCGTGAGTCTGTTTGGGGTGCCGTTGCCTCGGCCGGGTGTCGATGTGTGGCTCCCGATGTGTGGTTTGGACTCAACCGCGCTGCTCATGTCCCAGACGGCTTTGTGCTTGTACTCGGCGAATGCCGCCATGGGGCCGCCCACGCTGAACGCCGTAGGGTGGAACTCGATCGCGACGCCGGCCATCTAGGACTCCTTGAGGTTATCCACTAGGAAATTAACGACCCGTTCGGCCAGGTCACCCTCGTCGAGGTCGTAGAGCTTGTCGGCCACCTCGGACAGAGCCTTGATGATATCGTCCCCAATGACGAACGTAGACTCCGGGCCCTCGCGCTGTTGCACGGGGCCCGGGTCCTCGTCGGGCTCCTCGTCGGAGGGCTCGTCGGACTCTCCCTTGGATACCAGGTACGGTCGCGTGAGGTTGTAGGGTGGCGAGATCTTGTCGGTCGTCCGGACCTGGTTGCCGTCCGGGTTGTTGGAGTCCTTGGAGGCCAGCTCCTTGGTCAGTGAGGCGATCTGCCTGGTCAGCCGGGCGATGTTTTCCGGATCCTTGGCTTGTTCGAGCTGACCAGCGAGGGTCGTGAGGTCCTGTTGGATCTTGTCGATGACCCGGGAACGTTTGTTGACCCCGCGCTTTCCGAGGATCTCGGTCAGGGCCTTGGCGAGTCCAGGGAACCCGAGGACGTCGAGCTGCTCGGCGAGCGGCGGGTAGTCGTTGGCTGATTCGTCGGCGGGCAGTATACCTGCGTTCTTAAGGTACTCAACGGTCTCGCGGTTTTTGTCTGTCATGAAAACCTCGACTCTCCAAATAACAGCGGAGGTCAGGATGGAAATCTTGGGTAGACCTCAAAGCCTTCTTGGATCAACCGCAGGGTGATGTCGTGGCTTGTGCTTTGAAGCAAGGGCCTGTTGGGGTTTGCCTCGATCGACTTCCAATAGGTGCCGTCGTGGATCCGTTTGAAAAAGTCCTCGGTGGTCACGCTCTTGACCTCGGTCAGCCAGCCGGTCATCGTCGAGAATGAGTCGTAGATCCCGTACTCGGCCAGGGTGATCGACTCGGGGACCCGGGGAACGTCCATCCGGACCCGGGGATCATCGGTGAGCTTGTACCGGATGTAGACGTGGCTCAGAGCTGGGACCGGGCTGTCCGGGTTGTCCCGGCGCAACACGACCCGGACCGTGGCCCGGTGGTCGCAGAGCCGCTCGTTGATCGTCGTCTCGTTGAGGGGAACGAACCCCTCTTCCCTGGGGGTCTTGATGAAGGGCTCCACGTGGGCGCCGCGTCCGACCTGCCTGGACATGACCTGGTGGATGTCCACGACCCGGCGACTTGGCTTGATGTCCCAGTCGAAGTCGACGTAGCCCCGGAGGGCCCCGGGGGCCAAGGTGAACAGGACCGGCCTGGTCTGCATCTCGAAGCCCTGCCGGACGTTGACCGCGTTGAGCCTTGGGTAGCTCGTGTCCAACATCGCCGCCGTGGTCCCGTACTTCTCGTAGCCCCCCGCGACCCCTGTTCCGAAACAGACCTGGCAGAGCCCGTCCGGGCTCGACTCGATTGCGAAGCAGCTACAGCGGCGCCCTTGCTTTTTACGCTGAAAGAACCAGAAGTAGTGGGGATCCATCTCGGCGGCTTGCTTGTTGCGCTGGATGATCCTGGGGATCAGTTGTTTTTCAGCCACCTCGTGGTGGTTTTTGTCAAGAACCAGCGAGCCGTCTTGCTCGTCAGACCGCCTCTCCGTGTACTGTTTCAGCGCCATCCTTATATAGATAATGATGGCCTAAGCCGTCGCACGAGTGCAACCACGGAGTGCTCGACAGATGCCCGTTGCCCGGCTTTTGCAAACACAGTCCGCCATTGCCGTCTTCGATGCGGACTGTCCGGCGTCGATCGTCGTGGGCGACTGGGTGTACAGCTCCGGGGACATCGTGGCCGGGGTCTACCAGGTAGCCAAAGCGGACATCGCCGACTTCGACAAACTACCAGCCATCGGGGTGGTCATCGAGAAGCCCACCACGACTACATGTGTGGTCAAGTGGGAGGGCTATGTGGACGTGTTCGCCGGACTTTCCGCTCACCGCGTATATTATCTACAGCAGGATGGAACCATCAACGTGACCCCGCCTCCCGGGGGAGCTGGTTACCATGTTCAACGTGTCGGGGTCGCACTCGATGCAAACGTCTTACTCGTAACACCAAACCTGCATTTGACCCGGCGGCCGTAGCCGCCCCATCAACGGAGAAAAATTATGACGCGCAAGAAAAAGAAGACGACGAAGGTAGTCGAGCTGGTCCCTGAGCCGGTCCTTGAGCCTGAGGTTGAGCATGGGTCTGACAATGTGAAGAAGTTGACAGAAGTGGAGGTGCTTCGTTTCGGGAAACTCGATGCGGAGATGCGTAACCACATGCAGGGCATCCACATCGCCAACCTGGAGATCGACAAGATCAACCACCAGGCACAAGAGAATGTGAAACACATGGAGTCCCAGCGGGAGCAACTCAAGGGACTCGTGAAGGTACTGCAACCTGAGTATGAATCGTTTCTCAAGGAACTGGCAAAGAAACACGGTATTCCTGACTACAAGAACATGGTGATAGACCCGGAGACGGGCACAGTGAGGGATACCCAAGCGGACTTGTAGTCCGACGGAGGAGTAACACACCATGGCAGAACGCAAACCTATGTTCATGGCGGCTGATGGCTTCTCGGAAGAGATGGCCATTGCCGATAGCATGACACTAGGCGGCCTGACGATGGGCGGAAACGTCATCATGGCCGCCAACAAGATCACCGGCCTGGGAGCTGCCTCGGCATCGGGTGATGCGTTGGCCTATGGCCAGTCGAGCGCGAGCTTGGCCGGTCTGACACTGACAGCTGACCTCGCCATGGGGACGAATGGGATCTCCGGCCTGGAGACCACACCGTCAGGGGCGAACTACGCTGCGAGCAAGGCGTATGTCGACTCCCTGATCACCGGACTCGGCTGGAAATCACCTGTCGACGTGTTCCGGCTCGTCGGTAATGCGACACCGACTGCATTGAACGCTCTCGGGGCGAATGCCGGTGCGGCGTACGTTGTCATCACGGCACCAGGCACGTTGACTCGTGGATCGTTGTCAGTCGCAATCGGAGATCTCGTCGAGGACGATGGCACTAACTGGGTCATGATCCAAGCCAACAGCGGCGGCTTCGTCCCCGTTGGGATCCGGGCGATTCTGTCCGGCACCGACACCCTACTCGCTCCGTATACGGACGCGACGGACAACGACAAGATTGTCGAGTTCTCCGGGTCGAGCAACACAGGTGCTGATACCGGCGATGCTGTCGATAAGGCAGCCGTGCTCATCCAGGACCCGGGCCACGTCGGGTACTACGACAACAACGGCTACGTGTACGAGGGCACCGTGCCTACCGGCTCGTGGGTCCAATTCACTGGTGCTGGTACGATCAACGCGGGTGCTGGTCTGTCGAAGACAGGCAACACCCTCGACGTGAACATGGGCGACGGTATCACCAACGCCTCGGATTACGTCGCGATCGACCTCGACACCAATCCTGGTCTGCAACTACTCGGTACCACGCCGGCCAAGAAGCTGTCAGCGTTGGCCGACACCACGGCAGGTATGGAGATCACCGCGTCTGGAATCGCGATCGATCTCGCGGCTACTCCCGGCCTCCAGTTCACTGGTGGCGACCTCGACCTCTTGCTGTCGGCTACGGGCGCGCTGGAGAAGTCGGCTGGTCTGTCAGTCAAGGTCGAAGCGTCAAACCCGACGTTGGCCATCGACGGCAGCAACCAGCTCGGGGTCAAGTACGACACCCTCAAGGGTCTCGGGACCAGTGCTCTCGGTCTCGTGGTCAAGGTGGACGGAAGCTCCGTTACCTTCGACGGCAGTGGTCAGCTACAGGTATCTGGTGTCTCCGAGGCGACCAAGATCGAGAACACCCTCGCGGTGTCCGAGGCGGTTGCAGCGGCTGACCCGGTGTACTGGAACGGCACCAACGATCAAGTCGGTAAGGCGTTGGCGAATGACAATGCCAAGGCGCGGGTCATGGGTGTTGCGCGGACCGCGCAAGCAACTCCTGGCCAGACCGCTGAGGTCGTTTCTCATGGTGTTCTCACCACGGCATTTGCGGGCGCGACGGTCGGCACTCCGTACTACCTGCAAGCAGCCGGTGGTATTGGGACCTCGGTTCCTGGCGCTGGCAATCGCGTGATCCTGGTTGGGTACGCGAAGAACGCCACGGACCTCTGGGTCCAGATCATCGACTACGGCAAGAAAGCCGCCTAGTTACAGCTAGTTAGAGAGTAAGGCTGGGGTCGTAAGGCGGCCCCGGCCTTTTATTCAGGCGGGGCTGATGGCCGTTGATCGCGTCCAACCACTCAAGATCGAAGGTCCGGACACGGGCGGCACAGACGCGGACCTATTCCCAACCGGCGCAAACCGCAACGAGGACTACCTCGACTGTCGCGGTGTCACGGTTCAAAACGATACCAGCGACGATGAGACCACCATAGTCTCCCGCGACGCTGGCAACAACATGACGTTCAAGGACGGGGCGAACGTGGCCCCCGTCTCGCTCTCGGACCTTGTTGCTGGAGCTGGGGGCATCACGGTTGCGGGCCACAAGGCTCTCCAGGATCTCATCCACTTCATCGACGACGGCCCGGCCGATGGTTGGGCTTCTGGTTCGTACAGGGAGGTGCTGCCGGCGGCCAATCCGTTTCCCACCCAAGAGATCTGGTGGACCACGTCGGGCAAGACGCACAAGATTGTCTCCCTCGACATCACCCGCAACGCCAACAAAACACCGGCCACCGAGGTCTGGAAGGTTTACGCGACTGACGGTAGTACCGTTCTCGTGACGGTCACGGACACGATCTCGTACAGCGGGATATTCGAGACAACTAGGACGAGGACGTGGGCATGAGCAGATCACCTGCTGTAATTCTGTACGACTCGAATGGCGTAGAGATTGGCACCGGGGCGAGCCCCGTGCGTACCGATCCTACTGGTGGCACGACACAGCCCGTCAGTGCGAGCGCGCTCCCGCTCCCGGCCGGCGCGGCTACCGAGGCAACAGTTGCCCTCCTCGCGACGGAGACGAAACTCGAAGCGGTGCGTACTCTTATGGCGAGCCTGGACGCCAAGGACTTTGCCACCGAGACCACCCAGGCCACCCTGGCAACTGAGGCCAAGCTCAACGATGTGCGCCTTCTCCTTGTGAGCCTGGAGGCCAAGGACTTTGCCACCGAGTCAACGCAGTCTCTTCTGGCCACCGAAGCCAAGCTCGAAGCGGTACGGGTGCTGCTTGCATCGATCGATGGAAACTTGGACGTCCAGCTCAGTACACGTGCGTCGGAGAACAAGCTCGAAGCGGTACGGGTGCTGCTCGCCACCATCGACGCAGACACCAGCAATCTGGATGTGGCGCTCAGTACGCGAGCTACCGAAGCCACCGCGTTGTTGTCCGATGGCCGGCTGACCACCATTGATTCTGTTCTCGACTCGATCAAAGACACTGACGGCATCAAGAAGATCACCGACCAACTCCCTGCTGGCACCAACGAGATTGGGAAAGTAGCTCAGGGCACCAAAGCGGCGGGGGCTGATGCTTGGCCGCACGTTTTGTACGACGCTGGCGGTAACGCTGTTGGAGTGGTCCTCGACGGTGCGTTATACCGACTTCAAGCAGACGCGAAGGTAGCCAAGCGTATCACCGATGGCGGGCTCGCTCACCTAGACGCCCTGGACACTACTGCCGGGCGGGGCCGGCTCAAAGCTACACTGTACTCGCCAGAGGATGAGCCTATTGCCTTTGGCAGCGTGCCCTCAAATCCTTCTGAGATCCACAACGAGTTTGTGTTGGCGGGAAGCAGCAATGACCTACTGGTAGACGGCAGCGTAACTCCAGTCGCGTTTTCCTACGACGCAGACGCCACCCAAGACATCTCAATTCAAGAGATCAGATTCACGCTCGTATCGAACAGTGTCACCTTTGGCAGCGGATACTTCGGTGCGACCGGCGGGCCACTGACCAACGGGCTTCTCGTTGAAGTCGTTGCGGGCGGTAGTGCTGGAGAGGTCGCGAACATCAAGCAGAATGAGGGCTTCGTGAACTTTGCTAGTCCAGGCGGCTTCACCTGGGTCATATCGTCCAAGGATATGATGAGCAGTGCGTTCCTGATCGGTGGCGGTTTGAAACTCAGGGCAGGTACAGCGGACAAGGTGCGAGTCACTGTGCGGGACGACATAGATTCGGCAGGAGTATATTTCAAGTGCTTCGTCAAGGGTAACAAGCTGACCTCGTAGGAGACTCCATGCCAGTACCAGTATCAGCAAAGTTGTGGAACAAACCTCTCAAGCGAGATGGAGGCACTGGGCAGTCCAAGCTGTCCATAGACGGGTCTGTCACTCCAGTGGAGTTCGTCCTCCTCTCGGATCCTGATGTCGATCTCATTGTGCAGTCCATGTGCCTCATCGCCGAGTTCACCGGGTCGATCGCTATCGGGGACAAGTTCCTCATGGACGCACTCAGCACCTTGTCGAATGGCCTGTTTATCGAGGCGCAGATGAATGGGGAGAGTTTCAACTTTGGCAACCTGAAGAGGACGAGAGATGTCGTCGAGATGTCACAACCGCAAGGTGGGTTCAACACGATCGTCGGCACCACCTCGTTGTGGCAGGTGTTCTTCTACCTTCCCCAGTTCTCCCAGGTAAGCAAAGACTCCACTGACTACGTGAAGGTGACTGTGAGGGATGATCTGTCTGACATCGACTTCATGGAGATCTTCTTGCAGGGAGTGAAGGTATGAGCAACGCTGTCATTCCCGCAGCCAGTGCAGAGATGGTGCAGAAGGTCATGTTGGTCCCAGGCAATGTGGACCGCAAGATGGTGGTCCACGGGGTCAAGTTCGATGCGCCAAAGAATACGGCCACACACGAGGATCACATCTATTCAGAGACCCGTGAGATTCAAGGCGCGTGGCTAGAAGTTGCCAACCACGAGCCAGGTGACTACATCGGGTTGTCTCTGCGTGGTGATCTCGGCGCTGGGGAGGTTGAGCTTGGGCAACACGGAGAGACCATCTACATACCACCGAGTGGGAAGATCGAGCAGATCGTCTCTGAGGGCACTGTGTCATTCCCCTCGGGCTTCAAGCTGCGAATGACTTACGTTGCTGTAGACGCGGGGATAACCAGGACTGTCTACGGATGGTATCGGATGAGGAAGTGAAGCGCGTGAAGGCGGGCAGCTCATGGCATCCATCTCCATCACTATAGGTGAACCAGCAGACTTGGCGCTGGTATTGGAGAACGGCGACGAGACCAAATTTCCCCAGGTCAACGTCTACGAGCCCGCCAACGCGACCCCGGTCCACACCATGGACCTCGACCACGTCGCTGAGGGCATGTACCGGCCTGATCCTGTGTGGACACCGAGCGCAGTCGGCCACTACCACGGCATCTACACGGTCTACGACGACGCTGCCCGGACGGTGAAAAGTGTAGATTTTTCCAAAGAGATGGACCACGTCCTGGTCAAGCTCGACCTCGCTTCGATGATCCAGGAGGTCAACAACAACGTCTTGGAGCTGCTCGGGCTCCGTGAAGAGAACATCTTCATGGACCTGATCGAGTACGACGAGTGCTGCCAGGCAACATCAATGCGGATCCGGGTGTTCGATACCCCGGCCCACGCCAACCTGGCAACCAGTGGCGGCAGCGAGACCCTCGGCCTCATCGCGGTGTACCAGATCACGTCCGACTACACGGGAGCAGCGAAAATGCTGACCTACAAGAAGGTTAGGTTGGTATAATGAACGCCCTCGCCGTCGCGACCAATGGCCATATCTCACCGCCCCTACAGGCGATGCAGAAGTGTCTGGCCGCTCGGCGGGGCCTGGTCAAGCCCGTTGGGGTCAAGGTCTGCTTGGTCCCCGAGGTGCAGGCCAGGATTGCTACCCCGGTGTGCGAACGGCCCCCGCCCGTGGAGGCCCCGGCGTCGTTGCCCAAGCCGAAGGTCGCCCTCAAGGTCACGGCGCAGCGCCAGAAGATCGCCAGGGTGTCGGTCAAGCAGACGAGCCCGGCTCCCGCCGATGGTCCTGGCAAGGCCGTCCCGGCCAAGCCCACAGTCAAGGTCAAGAAAAACGGCAACGGCAAGAAGCTGCCTAATCTCACGATGAAAAAGAAGCTGACATGAGTGTGAAGCTCGCCATATCGGTCCCGGACGTCAACCAGCAACTGCTGAATTACGATTTGATCCGAGTGTTCCGGTCGACCACCGGGGCCCAGGGGCCGTTTGTCGAGATCACCGCCGAAGCCCCGGCGCCCGCTCGTTTGACCGGCACCGTGGTTGGACCCTTCGCGTCCAACTACAAGATGCTGACAGTCCGGATCAACCGGGGGCCAGCTCAGACCGCTCAGATTGTGGGTACCGACCCGATGTCCGCGACCCAGGTTGCGAACTCGGTCATGGCCCAGGTCGTTGGGCTGCTCGGCGCGGACGACGGCACCGGCCGTCTCCAGCTCTACACCGAAGGTGCTGGGACCGACGAGATCTTGGAGATCCTGGGAGACCCAGACACCCTGACCATCTTGGGGTTCACACCAGGGCAGTACGATGTTGGCGAGGCTGGCCGCGTCCCCCTGATCGAGGCCATCACCGAGTACCTCTTCGAGGACGTCGCCGGGACCGAGGAAGACTACTACACGATCGACTTCATCAACTCGACCAGTGGAGCCACCTCGGAGTCATCGGACCCCGTCAAGGGCGTTCTGGTCGACACCGTGGCCAAGCAGCAGGCTGACACCGAGTCGCCTCGCGGCCTGACCCTGCTCCGAAAGGCGAGCCACGTTTTCCGCCAGGGATTTTTCCAGGACGATGGGTCCTGCGACATTCCCTTGGTGCCCCTGGACGCATCGCGTTATCCGAGCTTCCAGATCGTGGACATCAACGGTCAGATCGTATCGGCCGGACTCGCGACCGTCGATGGGACCGCCGGGAACTACCGGGTCGAATTCTTCTGCCCGGCCGACGCCCCAATCAGCAACGACGATCGCCGGTGGCGCCTGGAGTGGTTCTTCATCGACGAGGACAACCGCCAGGTCCACAAGGTCACCGAGTTCGATGTCCGGGATCCCGACATCACCGCGTCGGAGGTCAGGGACCTCAAGCTCATGGCGATGGCCTGCCAGCCGTTCCGGGTCTTCATCCGTGAGCTAAAGCGGCCCTATTCGATCCGGCTCGACGTCATGAACGCTGGCAACCCCGACGAGAAGATCGCCGAGAACGTCCTGTTCCCGGGTTCGGGCTCAGGCAACCAGACCCTCTTGACCGAGACATCGGACGCCGAGACCTTCGTCTACCACTACACGATCCCCGAGGACTTGATCCGGGCAGGCTACACCTACCAGGCTGTCTGGCAGATCTCCGAGACGATCTCGACCGCGCCTCAGTTTGCGTTCCAGATCATCGAGGTCCCCCAGCCGACCATCCTCCAGTTCTTCCCGAGCCTCCGGATGGTCATCGACAAGTATCAGAAGCGCCGGGATCTGTTGCAGGCGTACCAGGACAGCGACATCTACGAGTACCTCCAGCGCGGCATGGAGATCGTGAACGGCTGGCACCCCCTGACCAGCTACACGATGACCACCGTGCCGAGCCCCCTCATTCCGTTCTGGCTCATGGCCGGGCAGCTCTGGGGACTCAACGCCCAGCACCTCCTCGAAACGGACCTCCAGTTCGACTTCTCTGGTCAGACCGTGACGCTGAACTACGACCACACTGGCAACCTGGACACCGCGATCCAGCGGGCCACATCGTTCCTGACTGACAATTTGACCAAGACCAAGACCCCCCTGTTCCGCCGGGCCTCAGGGGTCGGCGCCTTTGCGGGCAAGCCCTACCGGTTCAACGCCCTCCACAACTTCACCTACCCGATCTCAAACTTCGGATCCAACGACTTCCTTACGCTCATCAGCAATATAGGGTTGCTTGGTGTAGCTGCGCTTGCTATCCTACCTTGTGGCTTCTAGCGTCAAGTGTCCAACCTGTAATATCGTATTTACGCGGCGGGGTGGCCCGCAGCGGTACTGCTCTCTACCGCACTGGCTGAAAAAGGAGCTGGACGCCGATTGACCGCCTTTTTGGGTCCCAATCCTGTAAAGGGACCCCATGGAAACAACACAAGACACACCTACCCCGAATCAGTCGAAGTCCAAGCAGGTGTCTGATCTGCGTGATCAGATCAAGACCAAGGAGGCTCAGCTTGCTGTGATCCAAGAGCAGTACGAAAAGGATCTCAAAGAGCTGCGCGCCAAGCTGGACCCTGCGGTGGACAAGATCAACGTCAAGCAGTCGGCTGGAATCAAACCCCTCGATGCTACCAAGCAGGGCCAGCTTGTAGCGCGGCGTTCAGCCCGCGATAGTGCTCGCACGACCGCACTGGCCGCCCGTGACAAGGCGACCAAAGAAGCACGGCTCGTGTATAGCAGGGCCGTCAAGGAAGCCGATAAGGTGTTCGAGGATGAGGCTGCGGATATCCGTGCCGAGTTCAACAAGAAGGCACAGGAGTTGTACAGCAAGATCAAACAGGACCAGGCAGGGCTGTCTGAGAAGCATGATGCTGCCATGGAAGAGTTGATCACCAAGGCTGACCAAGCCAAGAAGCCGGTCGACGATGAGATCACCAGGCTACGTGCAGAGCTGAGTGCTCTTTCGGAGAAGTGATGACAGACACGTCAGACACGTCAGACACGTCAGACCGCGTCGAGTTGGACGCCCCCACGATCCAGACCATGATCGATACGGGGTCGGCCACGATCCCGGACCTGGCCTGTCACTTCAAGAGGACCATCCAGGAGGTCAACGAGTTCCTGAACGACAACGATGTCGCGCCCCCCGGGATGCACGCCGAGCAGTACCGGTACATGCGGAAGTTCTTCGCGGCCGAGCGCCCGTCCAGCTTCGACCACCTCGATCTCGTCTACGACGATCCAGCCCATCTGTTCATCAACGGCATCGACACCGTGAAGCTGAACAGCCAACCCGACGCCATCTCGATCGTCCAGCACTACAACCGGGACCAGAAGATCGTGTGCCCGTTCACCAACGAGCCCACAACGAGTGTCATGATGCTCGACGGAAACCCGTCGAACTTCCTCGTGACCAACATCATGCCGATCACCGAGAAGGCATTCGGGGAACGCTTCGAGGAATCTCCCGTGGTGGTGTCGGGGCAGCGCTACCGGTTCGTCCCCGAGAAGGGGATCCGACACTACGACATCACGTTGGGCATTGACCTATGTGGCCGTTTTGATAGAAGATACGGCGCCCTCTTCAAAGAAGAGTACATGACCGCCATCGTGAATCAGTGGGTACGCCCGTACTTCGAGCGTATCGACCACTCCAAGATCCTCCCAGACGGTTTTCCAACGACCGCCGAGCTGATGTCACTATGGCTCTGGCGTCACCTTAGCACCGTGGCCCAGCTCAAGGGCTTGGCCCGTATCGAGTTGAGCCTGGATGCAGTCCAATCATTCATGACCAAGGACACCTACCTGGGCATCGTTGGACAAGAGCTGAAAAAAGTTCTGAACAGTCGTCACATTGTTCAGGCATCACCTCAAGCCACCCACCAGGGTGCGCCAGCCATTATTACACCCTGACCACAGGACCACAGGAGCACACGATGGATTTTTCAGACGTAACTTGGCCGACTAACCTGACGTTGGACTGGCTGTTGCAGAACAGTATGCCAGTGTTCGTCAGGAACACGACACGGCCGCGAGGCCAAGTCTCGGTCAACTTCACGACCCCCGTGGGTCATCTCAAGACGGTGAAGGTGCCACGGACTCACCTGCCGATCGAGCTGTCAGCCCAGCTCAGCCCGGACACCCTCGCGATGTCCGACGACTTCCGTGCATTCCTGGTCAAGGGAGCCCTGGAGCTGGTGCGCCCCGACGAGGCCATCAAGGTCCTCCAGCACCCCGACAATGCCTACGAGATTCAACGGCTCAACCTGAGCCAGTTCTCGGCCAAGCAGGCGTTCGTCAGCGACAAGGTCAAGGAGATGACAGGGACGGTTTCCCGGCGCGTGGACGCCGACGATCCAGGGCTCCAGGCTCTCGGTACCCCCACGGCTCTGATCACGCCCCGCATCCAGGGCATGGTCGAGCGTCTCCGGTCCGGCGACCTGAACGTCAAGGCCGCGATGTCCGAGCTGCGCACCATGGAAGGTGAGTTGAAGGACATGGACCTATCGTACCTGATCAGCAACACCGATGGTCAGATCAAGGCGTTCGCCCAGAAGCTCCTTGCTGCCCGCCAGGGCAAGCAGATCGAGGAGCTGTCCACCGAGGAGGAGGCAGCCCCTGAGATGACCGAAGAGGAGACCGAAGAGGATCAGCGACGCGAGGCTGCGGCTCGCAGTCAGCAGCAGGTATAGGTTCAGGATGCCCCGGAGGGGTCACCTCCGGGGCTTTTTGCTGGCCAGCCACACCTCGGCGTACTTTTCCAGTTGGACCAAGCACATCACGCGAGCGCCGAGGTTATCCTCTTTCCATGGACGAGTTTATTTACGAGCTGGAGCACGTCGCTTTGGCCGACCTGTCCCCGCCGCTCGGCTACCCGGGCGGCCCATGCCACGTTGTAGAGCGCATCGTCGACAAGGTCCCATCCCCAAAAGCCCGGGATGACCTTGAGGACGACATCATGCGCAACCAGAAGCTCTCCAACAAGGAAGCCCACCGGATCTACCGACCCTCAAAAGAGCCGGGGACCGGACGCTTCAAGCGGATCGAAATCACCCCCCATGCCCAGTACAGGATGGACCTGCGGGGCATCACGGTCACCGAGGTACGGCTCGGCCTGTCGGTGTTCCAGAAGGAACTGAACGACTGGAAAAGCCGAGGCGACGGGCGCTACGTTGTCATAGAGCGTTCTGTGCGAGCGGGCGAACCGGTAGAGTATTTCTTCAAGAAGCTCGGGCTGTTCATGGTGTTCGTCATCTACGGCTCGGACGTCAAGCTGGTCACGGTCTACTGGAAGAATCAACAGGACCCGAGGGCCCCGAACTCGTGTGACCTCCCGATGACGAAATCACGTGCTTCCCACCTGGCCGACAAAGCGATAGCATACGCTGGTCGTTGGGGTTGACACCTCCCTTAGTTGGTAGTCATGGCGGACAACACCGAAACTCCTAAGCCTCCACTGCCATTTGGCGACACGGCCGGGCTGCCCAAGCAGCTCATCCCGCGCAGCCGCGTCTCGGAGGCGGGGTTCCGTCGTAGTGATGACCTGGAGTCCGTGACCGACATCACGTCGTTGATGAGCGCCCGGACCTACGAGCTGCTGGAGGTCGAGGGGGAAATCGGAGCTGGAACGGGGCCTAGTCAGACGCCGGGCGAGGGCGACCCGCTGTTCACCCGGCTTCCGTTTGTCCTGACCTGCCAGAGCTGGATCAAGGCGGGCCGGTACATCGTATTCCGGGCCAACCCGAGCGAGGTCCAGTGGCGTATGCCCCAGCGGTCGGTCCAGCAGAAGACCCGCCAGGGCGAGGTCATCCACGTCTGGAAGGACCGGATCCGGAACAACACGTTCTACGATGAGCCCCAGCTCACGTTCACGTTCCAGTCCGGTAACATCATGCCGATCCGCCGCAAGCCCATGAAGATCGACGAGCAAGCCATCGAGCGGGCGATCGAGAAGCAACAGGCCACTGGGACTTCAGGGGAGAGCGGGGACGCTTTCAACATCCCCCCGAACCTGACCCGCAAAACGTATGACAAGTCGGAAACAGAGCCCGAGCTTCCGAGCGGCCTCAAGAACTTCTACGAGTTCCTGGACCTGGTCGACGAGCAGAAGATCTTGGACTCGGGGGACGTCAACTTCGTCTACCTGGTCTACAACAGCCGCATCTTCCCGAGCATCACCCTGGCCGGCTTGTTCACCCCCGAGGGTGTGTCGTGGACAGACTCGTCCGACAACCCCAACCAGATCATGTCGTGGTCGGCCAACTTCACGGTCTACGATAGCTACCCCAAGATGAGCAACAACCTCGAAACCCTCACGCGGTTCTTCAAGTCGGCCGGGTTCGGCCGGATTTGACCTACATGATGCTGCCGGGAGGTCCTTGCACCGGGCCGGTCCCGGAGCCAGTGACCGACGTCGGAGCCCCGAGGGGGCACGGTCCCGTGACCCCGGCCACGACCGTGCTGGCCATCGCGGTCGGCATGATCTGGGCCATGGTCTGGATGTGGATGACGATCTGCTCGGCGGCCTTCGAGACCGCTGTCGCGAGCTTGTCGTGCTGCTTGGTGATCGCTGGCTTGTTCTCCGGCGGGACGTCCCCGAGGAACTGGGCTTGCAGCTCAGCGAACACAACGCCTTTGATTGCTGCCTCTAAGGCACCTGGATTCATCGGCATGGTTCACCCCAACGCTACTCGTTTGATGACTTTGATGTAATGACGTGAGCAGTTGCCCGGGTCAAGGGCGTCGATTCCACGGCCCCGCTCCTCATCGTTCGGGTTCCCGAACGGCAGGACCCGGAAGTCGAACAGCTCCTCCAGGTCGGCCTGCAACATCTCGTTGAACTCCTCGCCTGCCAGGTCCCCGTCCCCGCAGGCTACAATGCGCTCGTACCGGCGGCCGGCCAGCAAGGCTCGTTTGTAATGGTTCCAGCTCCCTGAGCCCATCGTCGAGCACGTCGGGACCCCGTGGTACAGGAGCCGGAGCGCGTCGGCCTCGCCCTCGACCAGGACGAGCGACTTGGACTTCTTGACCAGGGGGTGGTCGAACGGGAACAGGATTTTGTCTCCCTTGAGGCCCGGTAGCCCCCTGGCCTTGGGGAGCAACGAGTGATTGTTGGGGTTGGCCCGAGCTGCCTTGCACCCCATGAACTCCCCGTTGACGTAGATCGGCCACAGGATGCGGTCGCCTCCGGATTGCTGGTCGTACCAGGCGTAGCTCGGGACGTCGGCCAGGAACTCCGGGGACATCCCGCGCCATATCCCGGTCCACGGCGCGACGATCGAGGGACCCTCGGGCTCCTGCTCCTCCCCCATCGTGTAGTCGAACTCCTTGAGGAGCGCCTTGAAGTCCTGGAGCTTGGGATCGTCGTTGTCAAACTTCTCCAGGCCGAGTTGTTCGGCGAACTCGTTCCAGTGGCCCTTTTTTTTGCAGACCAGGCAGTTCATGCCCCCGGTGCGGCGGCTGAACCCGAGCTTGAGCTTGGTCCCCGAGTGCTCGTGGAACACGCACGAGACGTGAACGAAGTCACGCTTGACCAGGTACTGGAGCCCACGGGTCTCCAGTTGCTCAATGATGAAGCTCTCGACTTCCATAGGGCAGCTTTACAGAATACGGATTTGGTTGACACCTAATTTGCATCCTGTATAATGAAATTGGAGGTCACGAATCATGGAACTGTACACCAACGGAGAATGGCGCGAGATGTCCGAGGCTGAGGCCGAGGAGGCGCTGGCAGAGAACGAGCTGCTGTGCATGTGCGGCGGCCGTGAGTGTTGCGAGAACGACGGCTCGGCCTGCAAGGCCACCCGGCTCGTGAACGCAGGCACGGAACGCAAGCCCTGCTGGTGGGCCGTGAGCCCGACTTGTGGCCACATGATGGCCGGCGAGGACCACGAAGCTGCATATCGCAGCGAGTACGAGCTGGACTACTACGCAGGGTGTGAGTGATGTCTGACCTGCAAAACTACTACGACGACGTGTGCCGCTCCGGCGCTTGGTCGGATCCAGACCCCAACCTGTGCGGTTGTAACGGGTCGGGCTGGTTCAACAGCGACCTTGACACCCAACACAAGTGCCGGTTCCATCGTCCCAACGCGCCGCACCCCGAGTGGTCGACCAACGAGGAGCTGGAGGACTATTGGGACTACGACGAGGGGTTCCTGACCATCGACAACGAGGGCGATTGGCCCTACCCCTACGAGGCTTGGATCCCGAAGCCCCGGGTCGGTATTGACGACGACATCCCGTTTTGACCTGTCGATTCGTTTGCACTCTGTAGAACGGTATGGTACCATAGAAGTGGAGGTCACGACTTATGAGCAATTTCGAGTATGACGAACTGGACGAGTTCGGCGACGAGCCGGCCGAGGAGTTCGAGGATTACGGTGACGAGGACCTGGTCGACGGCGTCGGCTTTGCGGACCCGGGTGGCAACAGCGCGCTGCGCGCGGAAACTACCCGCAACCCCAGGAATCGCCCCTGCCCGACCTGCAAGACCCCCAACGTCTTGACCCCAGCCGATGTGGCCCGTGGTTACCAGTGCAACCGCTGCGCTGACGCCGAGGAAGGGTGCTACTGATGCGCCTAGCCGCAGATCAAGTTGGTGGCCTGTTCGGCGAGAGCCCCGTCGAGATCGACACCTTGTTGGTCTTGACCGAGGCCGAACGGAAGGCGCTCCGAAAAGCGTCCCAGAT